>OJDK01000069.1_pt1 | contig 77418 bp, 55 predicted proteins | sample 1592791 | NCBI WGS metagenome assembly OJDK01 (sample SAMN05416878, study PRJEB24817) | seawater metagenome | isolation source: Sea water | place: Canada:Atlantic | collected 2013-11
TGCGGTCGCGCAGATAATCATGAAGGTCACTTTCAGTACGCATAGGTATCCCCCTGCCGAGGCTGACTACGCTTTTCTCTGGGCGCAACCAAACCTCGAACATAGTTCGTGAAGTTGAAAGCTTGACGTCCGGGTAATAGGGAGGGATACTATGATTTACTAGATCGGAGAGCAATCTTCCCTAAAGACCGAAACCAAGCAATTGTTTTCGGTTTTTTTGTTTCTAGATCATGATGTTAATTCTCCGTACATACCGTTTCCGAATTTGAGGATATTTTGCATAGCGTCTAACTCCTCATTTGTTAACGACCCCAGTCGATGAGTGAGATCAGAAACGAACCTGTATTCTGCTAGGCTCATGTCATTTGGTATTCTGATTGTTTTTCGTGATGATCTCGCAGCATCCAAAAGAAATTCGGCCTCATCGTCTGAGAGTTGGAGCGAATGGCAAAGGCGGTCCAAAGTCTCAAGCTTCGGCGGACTCTTCCTACCATTCTCAATTGACGACAAATGGCAGTGATGCACACCAATCATCTGCGCTAATGCTTTCTGATCGATCTTCTTCGATCGTCTCAACGAGTTTAATGCGATACCGAACGGGGTCATAAAAATCACCACTCTAGTATTTTTTTGATCGATGAATCCAAAAAAAGACAAACTATTAGCCAAATATACATCAATAATAAATAGAAATGGGAGTTATTTTTCCATTTAATTTTTAGCACCTTACAACCCTCAGTCATTTACCTTTTCAGCACCTTATAACTCTTGGTAATTTACCTTTTTTAATCAGCATTAGAATTAATAGTATGCAGAAAGGCAGGCAGGATCGAATTTTCAGAAAATGGAGTGGATTATTCGCCCGCACTGAACAATACCAGCTATTTAGCTTGTTTGAATTTAATGAATTTCCTAGCGGAGATTTAAATAAATGAGCTTATATCTAAAGACGACTAGTGCTACTTTTATTTTGATTGACTAACGGAATTTAGATCCTGATATTCAAAGGCTGAAAATTGTAAAAAAGAATATTTCACGACACATATTCGGACTGACGAAAACAAGCGAATAGCAGTATGAAAATTCGTGTGTCCGTTTTATCGGGGCAAGATCACTACTCCATGAAATGAAAAACCATGAGTGAGTCAGATTCATTCCCGCCCTCTATCAATCAAAGAAAAGAGCAAAAACAGTCTTCACGACGACCTAAAAACCAAATTATGGTTTGATAAAAATGCGGTCACGATACTTCGCACGACCCCATTAGAGAGCCAATCATGCAAGACCATTCAAGTTGCTGATATGCTTTCTGGCGTTGCTCAGAACCATTTTGAAGACGGAAACAGCGAGGCAGGAAAATACCCTCACCACACATTTAGCACAAGCGCCTCTTTTTCTAAACCCTGAACCTTATGGCAATGACTGCCGAAACTGGCATAAACTAAAACGCCCAGTGAATATTGAGCGTTAAAGGCTAGATCACGACCGTAACGATGACGCCTAAGTCATATACAACCTAACCTATTACTCACCTAAAGAAACAGCGGCCAATTTATGCTTACATAACCACTCATGTGCGGTGATACTCCTAGTAAGAAAACTTCTAGATAACTTGAGCTGCTGCCGCACATCATCGATGAATGATTCAAACCTGTTCAATTTCATTTTTTAAATCACTGAGCTTCTTACATAGCTGGTCTATATAATTACAAAGACAGCTCACAGCTTCCTGAGACTCACTCATAGCTTCAGAATCACCATTTTTCGACCTATAGCTCATCTCTTCCTCCGCCCACTTAACTAAAATTTCGTAAAGTTCCTGCTCTTCATCACTTAGGAGACCGAGTGGAACTTTATTGCTCACGAGCGTTTTGAGAGAGGCAAATTCTATAAAGTGAAGCCCCCGATACAAGTTCAGCATCATATTGAACGTATCTTCTGCCAGAGATCCATACCGATCTACTTTAAGCCTTTCCCATGGGTCCCTAGGGGACACCAACGTTAATCTCTCAATAATCGCTTTGAATCTGGCTAAAGGATAAGCATCCCCAGACAGAGATTGCCTATATCTCCATATATTAAGAATCAACTCTGCAACCTGATTCTTGTACTCATTTTGCTTTTCTGCATTCTTCTCAGACTCAGCCCGATCCATTACCTCCGCCAAGTGATGCGACATCCATTTCCCGAGCGTATCACAACTATCAGAATAGCCGAGTTCAGCCACTAAGTGATGTCCAAGTACCAATACATCCTTCTGTGGTAAAGATCTCTCCAGTTCTTCTGAGAAGATAGAGTCTTGCATATCTCGCTGTCTTTTCGGGGTTTTCGTCATACTCTGAAACTTCATATTTACCCACCCTTCGAGAGATTTCTACTTCAACAATTAAATCAAGACCAACTTCATTTAGGTACTTCTTTAGATAATTTTCAGAAATCTTTAGACGATTTCCATCAGATACAATTACATCACCATGTATGTATTCACTACTTTTGGAGTCTTCTTCAATATCGCCCCAAGCCTCGTAAGCGAATACTAAGTTTCCATTAGCAGAATCAATCCAGCTAACCGGATATGATTTTGATCTACTAATTCCCAATACTTTTTCGACATTTTCTGCAGGCATACTTTCTATCATCCGAACACCATTATTAAATGCATCCTTTTGATCAAACCTTGAATCTTTCGACGTATCTTTTATCCAACCACGCAACACATACTCTCCATCGTCTATCTCAAATTCGTGATCAACTGGAGGCAATCGATAATCATGAGAATCACCAGATATTTGAAGAGCCCGAATCAAGGAAAGAGCGGTTCTAGGACTAACTAGAGAGGATGATATCCTTGTGGTGGTATGATGTTTACCAGTACGGATATTGTGATAGCAATCTACTATTAAACTACTGTCTTTAGAGAATAGACCAAGTTCTAAATCAAAGTCATCGGCAGCTATTGTTGCAACCCAATCCGAATCGTCAAGATTAGACGGGACGATATGAAAACGCTCTTCCAATGGTTTTGGACACCGAAGATCACTAGACCAATGCAGTGGCTGAGTTAGTCCCTCACTATCTAGGAATTCCTTTAACGTACCATAATCGCTATCTTCGTATTCACTTTCAGCCAGAGCATTATTTACCATCAACGCTCCTAGACTACACCACATAGCATGCCATTCTAGATAATAGTTATAACGCTCAAGGGTCGGCTTTGATCCATGACTATCATTGTATAAGCTGTAATCAGCTCTTTGAAATTTATACTTTCTCGGCTCACTCTTCCAAGCCGACAATTCTAAACTGTTATCCCATCGATCAATAATCCAAGATTCCGCTTCATCAAGAAACATTTCCTGGCTTACATCAGAAAAACACCTTATAGCATTAGGATATAAATATCTTAGAGTATCTAGCGAATCAAAATGGAATCGTCTTTCTTTACCTTCTTCGTGAAACCCTCCATAAGAAACTCTACGCTTAGAGCTCTCTTCGGGAAACTCAGAAGTATTGATACTATGTACATTACTAATTTCATGTTCATTGAAGTCCAAGAAACCGCCCGAAATCAGCTTCGTTAAGCAAGATTTTGCGAAATGACGTATCAATAAATGTGGAAAGTCTTGGTCCGTTGCAATTTTTAACAACCACCGGGCAACCGGTGCAATAGCTTCCGGTACTTCTGATGCAATTCTATCGAATGTGACGATGAGCCAAAGACGAGCAGACAACCAGTAGAAAGGCACGCTATCATCTCGATAGTCAGGCATGGATTTTTCTTCATACAGAGCCGTCAAAACCACAACCATATTAAAATCGCGCATTCTGACAGACGCTCTAATACTATGTGCCGCTCGCCATCTCACCCTGGTATCTACATCACCTAAGAACGAGTAGAGCTGGTATGCTAATGCTGATTCACCAGAATATTCAGACTCAATTGTATTCGTTGAAAGTTTTAAGCGTGTACTTAATCGCTGAACATAACGAGCTGTGACATCTGCGACTTGTTCTTCGCTACAATAATCAGTCAACAATCTGATCACAGAATATAGTTTGGGTAAGGGCAAGAATTCGGCATTTTTTTCCAGACCATCTAGCAGCAAACCAACCGTTTCGTCACTACTCAAACTAAGACCATAAATAATATCCTTGAGCATTCCTTTATCGTAGCCATAATTTCCACTATAACAAAAATGGCCCAAATGATTAGCGATTAATATCGGAAGATTTTCCTCTTTCCAAGCAGATATAGTGTGAGATGTTCCTGCCCATAGGTTAACACTGTCAATTAACGTTTTAGCCCATGTATAGCCAACATCATCAATTACTCGCTCGTCAGTTAAAATGTCTAGAAATGCGATACGATATTTTGACTCCAAATTACGACTAACAAACCTCAATATGTCACTGCTTGTAATATATAAATCTTCACCCCTAGCTTCCCTTTCCTTTGAGTGTATTGTATTCATAAAATCGGTAGGTGAATCAAAGGAATTTTTCGAAAGAGTAATACCTTTAAGAAAGTCCTCCTCCTTTAGCTTCCTAGGTTTAAAATTAATATCATCACCACCAGTATTGGCCTTAGCAATTTCTCTGGGTTGCGACTTAAAATCAATAAATTGATTAAGCGCTGAATGCCAATATCTATTATCATACGGAATCAACTTATTTATCGCTTGGCATACTTTGGTGCTATCACTTCTGTTGAATCGCAATAGCTCGGCCTTTGCAATTTCTTCTGCCAGTTGACTGGCATCTTGATCGCTTGTAACCGATACCAAATTCACAAGAGTCTCATCATTCAAATAATCACAAAAATTAAGCAACGATACAATCTTCGAAGAGTTTATAGTTCCCTCAGAAACACCAATAGAAATCAATACAGGAAGGGTTTCGCTGATTTGAACTAGATCACAATCTTCCCAATAACCGATAAGACTTATTGCTTTGGCCATATTTAATAAAGCAACAGAAGAAATTGCATCATTCCAAGGAAAATGATCATAGCCATCAAGAAGAGTGCTGTACTCCGTTATTATCGCAGCCATTTGACTTGCTATTTGCTGCGAATCTGAGGTCGAAAAGTGGTTTTTAGCGTTTTTGGCTAACGCTGAAAAAAGAGCCACGTCATGCATAGCATCGACATCAACGTCATTAGCGATATCAACCGCTATTTTAAATACTTCTCTAGCTTCGTCCTTATCCACAAACAGCAATATTCTGGATAAATCCAAAAGAATACTGATTTTTTCGTTTGCTGCTGTTTTTAGATCTTTTACTTCAACTGAGAGATCGTAAATATCCTTAACAACTAGCGGCCTCAGATCTGGTATTTTTATTAGATTTTCAATAACTTTACGCTGACCAGAAGAAAACACAGATGGCCATTGTTTAAACGATCCCTTCGCAAGGGTTAGCAGTGTGTTCATATCGATGCAAGGAACAACAGACAGCTTGATTAAAGATAAAGAAAGGCTACTACATATGGATTCAAAATAGTGCTCCCTAGACATCCTCCAGGAATTTGAAAACAAAGAACCCAGTGCAGACTTAACTTTCTCTTCAGCATTTTCCGGCAATATATTAGACAGCAAAACATCCGCTCTAACAGCATAAACGGACATTAAACCTGACAGATTTTCCTTTATCTCTTTTTGCTTTTCCGATAACTCTTTCTTCTTTCTATTTTTTTCGGCCTCATTAAGATCTTCAGGTATAGGCGAATCAATCCAATAGGACTCTATTGTGACGTTGAGACCACGATGACGCATCAACAAAGAGTAAGCTCTAAAAGCGACATCATTTTTAAGAATATCATGTATGTAGATGTTATTGACCAACCGCCAATTATCAGGGCATAGATATTTAAGGATTGACTCAACTGAGGATAAATTCATTCCATTAGAAGCCAAAATTTCGCAGCCACTAAGTAACACTTCCGCGTAGCTAAAACCGTGTGAGTCTTCAGAAGTGTGCCTTTCTAGCTCTTTTAGGTCACAATATTTCAATACATTCTTGTTGCACAGCGATTTTTCAAGAGAGGCACAATCGATACTATGGCCGACAAGCGCCAAAGGTATTTTGAATAATGATGACCAAGGCTCGGGAATACAACCACTATCCAAAAACTCTTGAATTGTGACTTCCTTGCCCGATAACAACAGGCGATCCAATAATCTGGTCGCGATTTTGTAATGGATACTTTTCGGATTCCAAGAACAAATGAACTCGTATGCAGCCTGGTAACCCTCCATATCCAACACTGAATGAGCAACAGCAGTAATATCCTCAAGCTCTAATGGCCACGCATCTATATGTTGGTAACGATTCTCGCTTTTTTCGGATTCTTGTCGTTCAATATCTTCACTTCTCCGATTCATCCATTCAATAAGAATGCGTTTTTTTTCGCGGGCAGCGATAAAGTCTCGATCAGATGCATCACGAGCAACAATATGCGATAAGAACCTACCATGGCTTTCATATGTTTTTGACGAGTAAAGTATATTTCGGCCTACAGTATCAGGCGCAAAATGGACGGATAAATCTGGGTTTTCAGCGATAATTTTGTCTACGGCATAATCTGTTTTTATCGCCTCAGCACCAACCAACAAGGTAAATATAGCATCTGCTGGCTCGCCTGCTGAACGGCACACTTTCATTGCGAGCTGTAACCGCTGACGTTGCACTTCTCGGCGAATTATTTGGTCTTTTATAGCTGTTGGCGCTTCATTTTCCTCAATGATTTTTATGATTTCTTGGCCTTGCCCAGCTGAAAATAGCGCTGAAGCCAAGTGCATGGCAGAATACTCATCACGTTCATGATTAGCACTGAAATACGCTGCTGAACGCTTATAAGCTTCTAGCAGTTTCGGTTGCGCCTTTTTTCTGACAAAGAATTCAACATCCTCATCAAGAAACCCCACTTTATCTTCTAGAACACGCATTCCTGGAAGGTCAGAGACAATATCATTAACTCTTTCTATTGATATCCCCACAACACTAGCCAAATGTTGCTTTGGAACTGGTGCAGGTAATGCTACTAACGATGAACAAACAAGAGCCAAGACGTCAGAATTACCTTCCTTCAAAATCGCCTCTTCAAAGCGAGCTTCAAAGATTTGATCCAACCCCTTTCCATTGGGTCTTAAAAATTCAATCGCTTTGCCCGGATCTGATTCTGCATAGTCGAATGCGTAACTTTGTACTCGTGGGTTCTGATTAGATAAATTATGGAAATCTTCTATCCAAGCTTCAGTTGCGCCGGGATATTGGTTAAACACATTAAGAGCTGTTTCTTCTAATGAAAAGTTAGAAATTTCTACCAAATTGTATTTATGTGGAATAGATAAGTAAGCTAAACGCCCTGTTCTCGCAGAGATCATTAACCTAACATTGCTTGGTAAACTACCTATTTTAATTAGTTCATGAACGAAACTAATATCTTCCGGTTTACACTGCTTTGCAGCCGTTACAGAATTATCTGCAGCATCAATAACGACGACCAACAATGCATTATCTTCTTGCGCTTCTAAAACCTTACTTGCACTTTCGATTCTTAATGAAAAAGCCTTAATAAAATCTACATAATCACCCTGGCTAATCAATAAAGGTAATCGCAATCGAGCGGAGATTTCATTGATTATTTGCAAGTAGGCATCTTTCGGTCTATGCCGATAGGCTTCACTATCCATATAAGTGCCCGCGCCATAACAGTCATATTTAATCATGACTGAGCCTTCGGGCAGTAGAGTTTCAACCTGTTTTAGTACGGTCGTTTTTCCACTACCGCCTTCACCATGCAGGCAGATATACTGATCACCCTTAACCATGGCAGCTTGTATCGCAATAGCAGCATTTCTGTTAACAGGATGTTCAACTGCTTTGAGCCTTGAAGGGCAAGGAAATAGAGCAAGAGGGTCAGACACATTCATCCATGTCAACACTGTGTCTCTAGTGATATAACTTCCTGTGGCCTCCGGCAGCATCAGCTTATGAACACGATCTTTCAAATCCAGCACAAACCCTCGGTCAGCACTATGTGTTAGAGCCAAAATCTCATTAATCGCGTTTTCTTCCTGCTCAAAGCGAGAACCTGCACCACAGTCAGAAAAATCGAAGAGTTGAATAAATTTCTTGAAATTTATTTTGTTAAGGCCACTGGCAACTCTCAATGTTTCATGCTTATCGTTACGGGCATCGGAGAGCGATTTCTGAAGGTCTCTACCAATAGGGCGATTACTGACTAGCTTGATTGTTAACGCACTAGCACTAATCAGATCTGGCCTTTTGTTCAATATGGCGCTAAATGAATCAGCAAGCCCCTTGATAATGCTATTATTTAAAGACTTCGACTTGGAGCTTGTTAACTCGGAAACAGTCCAATTCTTTCCAGGCATTGATGAAGAATACTTTAACTGCTCAATTACAACCTTTTCAGCTTGCTCTACTGTATGGCCACCATAATATAAGCCACAATCAACAGAGTTCCATTCCGTTAGTTCCTTAGCATTTTCATCATCAAGATTTACACCTTCAACTGTTACGGCAACTAAAAATGTACCCGGCTCGAGCAGTTGTAATGCTAAACGAAGCGCCCACCATTCATGAAAGTCATCGCCAGTATTGGAAGCCCTAGCACCGAGGAAATCTGGTTTCATTTTGTTAAAATATCCTTATAGCAACACGGGATAGTAACGCGCATTATTAGTGATTTTCTCAGTTTATAATACAAAGCACAAAACGCTGTCTAAATCGCCTTCTTCAGAACCCATTTCGGCAGCCCTGTCTCCTCCCGTACCTGCCGGTAGGCTTGCTTACGGGATTTTTCAGGGGCATACTTCTAGCTGATGAAGTACTCCCAAGCAGCGGCTTGAGCGCGGTAGATCGTTTTCAGGCGCTGCTCTTCGTCGTAGGCCTTCCGTTTATCAATGATTCGTTCGCATATGAAGAGCGACGTGCAGGCTTACATAAAATATTATAATTTAGATCGACTACATTATTCTAATGGAGACTTGTCGCCGGTGGAGTAAGTAAGCTTAGCGAATTAATGTGTCCGGTTTTATTGACCAGAACAACGGAACGTAATTGGGCCGAGAGTACAATAAGTCACATAGCAACTGAGCCTCAATGGGCCTTTTCTCTGGTCTTAGTCAGGTTGAACCCACTAGATTTCCTATACTGATAAAGAAAGCATAAAAGCATAATATTTACTCCCATTAAGTGCCAAGAGCTCTAACTCTATCCCGTCCCCCGAATCTTCAACTCTCATGACTACTTCTAACGCCTAAAGATCATTAGGCTGAATGCAATTGTCTTCTCGGGCGCACCTGTTACAGGTAGAGCTGCCAGCAGGAAAAGCTATTGACAGCTGGAATAAAAACATTATCATAGAGATATCCGTCGTGCTACGGGTGCCGTCGACCTTTGGAAAACCCCGCTTCGTGGGATGCACTACTTCTTAAACTATTTGCCACAAAAGAATCTGCAGAAACTGTTGTCGACTCAGTATTGCTTACTTTTTGATTCTTAGGAGCAAGTAGTCATGACTATATACTCGCCTCAACAACTAGATAACATCCCTTTACAAAGCGGAAGGACTATTGGCAACCTTAAAAAAGAAGCCAAGAAGATCCGAAAGGATGTTGGAAGTTATTCTAAAGCCTTAGACTTTCTAGCCCAAAAAAACAGTTATCAACAGTTTAAAACCTGGCAAAAAGCCATCGAAAACTTACCTTTTTTCTATCTAGAAGAAATGAGAGGTAGGAGAATATCTGCTGATGATGTCAGAACAGTACTCTACCAGCATCCGAAGCTTACGTGGTCTGGATATGATTGCATATTTTGGGGAGCGAACAAGCTTTCTTCATTAGACGAAGAAGAAACAAAGAATATGTCAGACCAAGAATGGACAGCTCTCAGGAATGAAACCATTGCAGAGGAGCATCAGTTGATGTTCCTCGATATCCAGAGTTTACATATTGAATCAGCCCTCTGTTGTGAAGTTTTTGATCAACTCAAAGCCACGAGAAGACTCCCAAGAAAGCGCATAGCTTCTCTCAGTGCTTTTAAACACGTCGTTGAGCGCTATGGTCATGCTACAAACAAGGCTCACAATTACAGGTATATTAGTCGAGGGGCAGTTGCAATTGCTGCTATATACAAAGGGTTCTCAGTGACATCTACGAATGAGTGGATGGGAATAAACGTGTGTGATGAGTCACTTGAATATTTTCTAAAGACAACCTGTAAATCCTAAGACTGCGGGAGAAATTAGCTATGAACTATTATGAAAAAAGCAGCAATGCTAAGGGAGTAATGACGATGGAATTAGAGAATCAAGATCATATTACGGAAGAGGCATTAGAACCAGAAACGCAGGCGCAGAAAAACATCTGGGACGACGAAGACGAAGATGAAGATGATGAGCCGACCGAGAAGCCATACTACGAGTCAGAAGAGCCAACAGCGGACAATCCAGAAGCGGATGGCTGGCGTCAGGTACATGAAAGAATCCTGAAAGAATCCTGAAAAACCACCTACAACCGCCTGTAATTGCTATTACGGGCGGTACTCGATGGATAACTTTTGCTAATTTGTTCGAGGCTTAATTACAATAATTACTCTTTCTCTTTCTCTTTCTCTTTTTCCCATCGCTACTGCGAGTAATGACGCAATTACTGGATAGCTTCTTGGGCATCGTTACGCGCCTCAACAACTCGCTCAGCTCCTTGTCTGGAGTGGCCTCTATAAACGCGCCGCTTTTTATTCCTTTGATTAGCTCTTCAGCTTCTTTGTCAAAGTTCTTCAGCCATTGGTTGAATTGATCAAGCATCCTTAACTCAGGCTTATCCTGATCATCCGTTTCATAGTTAAAGATACCCGATTTGATGACGACTTTAGCATTGTCATCAAGCTGCGCGATATAAAGTGGAATGTGTTCGTGATCCCATTCCTCATCAATAACGTCGCTTTCAGCGCAAATTTTCAACTTATAAAGTACGTAGTCTTTAGGCCAGAAATTATCATTGACATAAAGCGCCTTAAAAGCCTTACCATTGCAGGCAAACCCTTTAGCCTCCCTGATCTCCCTGATCTCCCTGATCTCCCTGATCTCCCTGATCTCCCTGATACGTTCATAATGAGATTTAGATCCTGACATTCAAAGGCTGAAAACTGTAAAGGAATAACTTTTCATGACGCATATTCAAACTGACGAAAATAAGCTATATAACTATATGATTGACCTTCCCTATCCACGAAATGAAAGACCATGAGTGAATCAGATTCATTCCCGACCAGCGATCAATCAAAGTAAAGAGAAAAAACAGTCTTCATGACTACCTACAAACCAAATTATGGTTTGATAAAAATCCGGTCACGATACTTCGCACTACCCCATTGGAAAGCCAATAATGTAAGACCATTCAGGTAGTTGACATGCTTTCTAGCGCTGTACAGAACCATTTTGAAGACGGAAACAGCGAGACATAGAAAATACTCCCCCCTCCCCACATTTAGCATAAGCGCCTCTTTTTCTAAACCCTGCACCTTATGGCAATGACCGCCGAAACCGGCATAAACTAAAACGCCCAGTGAATATTGAGCGTTAAAGGCTAGATCACGACCGGAATGATGAGCGCCTAAGTCATACGTAACCTAACCTATTACTCACCTAAAGAAACAACGGCCAATTTATGCTTACAATAAGCGGCCAATTTATGCTTACATAACCAAGTAAACGGGTCAGCAACCCAATAAGTCATTGTTTTTATTAGATAATTTCCATTTAACTCACTCAACCACAAGCGCCTTATAACTTCTGACACCGGCTTACCCGGAGCACTGGTCGGAAATAACAAAGTAAACGGGTAAATAAGAAAGTAAACAGATCAGCACCCAATAAATCATTGTTTTTATTAGATAATTTCCATCAAACTCATTCAACCACAAGCGCCTTATAACTTCCGACACCGGCTTACTCCGATCGCTGCTGCCCTGAAATAAGAAAGTAAACGTCCTACGAGAGCTGGTACCGCAACGAAAGATAGCCAAATGCAATGTTAATGGGCATTATTTAGCACAAGCCACTTTTGCTACGCATTAATTCGAGGTCTTTTATGGTACAGAAAATTCTGAGTGGTTACGTCACATCGATAAGCAAATTCAAAAACGATCCTGAGGCCATACTGGCCAAGGCTGGCGGCGAGAGTGTAGGCATTTGTACCGTGATGAAATTGCGTTCTACGCGGTCCCCGCTCAGCTCTATGAAGACATGATGGGGCTCGTTGAATTCCAGCAGCGCGAAGAGAGTGCGTTGAAAACGGATCCTGCTCATTCAAGCCCGACACAATAGATGATCGCAAGTATTCATTGAACACGAATATAATATTACTATGATTGCTGGAAAACCATTTACTAGAGATCAGAGTCACTCCTGAAATTCGCCAGTTAAGACTCGGGAATCTCACGCAGCATGTCGGCCGATCGTAGCCACGCATCTAAAGTACCTATCCTAAGGGATTTTCAGTTGTAACTATTTCTAAAACCCTGATTACTCTCAACGGTTTTGACAATCCTCAATGAACTCACCCTCATAATCACTACGCAAATTTTTTAGTACTGCCGTCATGCGCTCAACCATAGGTGTTGTCAGATGGAATCGACTCGGTGTTGATATCAAATCAGTCGTTCCGCGCTGTGTGAATTCAATGAAATCAATCATCTCCTCGTACTGTTGAGCTGGGACGGCATAGAACTGTAGATCGTTTTCCGAGGAGATAACCGCGACCGGATTTCCGTTTGCCTGTGCTATTACGGCAATAGGATCAGAAAGAAACTCCTCTATCGATGCGGTGTTACCTAACTTGCTTTTTTTTGACATCTGCGTGGTCTCCGACGAACGTCACAGGTTGAATGATGGTACCGTCACTATGAATAGATTCAAGTAAATTTATTGTAGAGGGGCCTAATTCTACCTCCATTCGATGAATTTAATATGAGTTATTAATGTACGTAAACTAATAGCAACATCGTTAAAGAATCACTAAGTCGTTCAATACACGAAAACCCATTTTTATCTCGTTAAAAATTGGTTTTAAAATGAAATTTTTTGTTTATTTAATAGAATTTTTAGCTATATTAATTCGCGCCAATATAATCTTATTGTTATATCTTTCAACGTTATTTTGGACGAAGTGTATTAAACGGTACTGAGTTGTCAGTGATCCTAATCATTTTCTGTGGGCTGTTCTGTTGGTAGCTATTTTTTTAGATAGCGTATCTGGGAAAAAAAAATTACATTATTTTAAATTGCTGATTTAAAGAATTTCGTTTTTCGACCTAGAGAGTTGGTTTCGAATTATGGGTAGTAGCATACAGATGATTGACCTGAATAAAATCAGGGTTCACCCAAAAGTTGTCGGGATTTATGACCTGATAGCTGGCAATACGCCTCAGGGGATTTCAGGTCGATTGTCGCCCTATATGCGAAAAAAATTATGCCAAACGTTCTATCCTCAGGTTGTAGAGGATCCTAATCATAAAGGAGAGTTTTTGTGTTTTATCGGCCTGTCTGAATTAATTGAACTGAAAAATATTGATCAAAAAAATATCTCTGTCATTGTTTTTGAACAACCATTGGATTTTGAGATTTTTGAACGCTCCTGGCTATACGAAATTCATCGTCAGATTAGTACACCTCATCGATCCGAAATTCTCGATATCGTCGTTAGATGCATCGATCTAGCACCTAAAGACATGCGAAAATTGCTGTTGAACTCGAAATACTCATACTCCTCTATGGTGATTGTCCAGCACCTAACCGACGAGAGCAGGGCAGCCATACGCCATCAGCGTTCTGCTCCACCTGAAAAATCCGAGCTCGAATACTTATTAGGGAGCTGAGATGGATGGAATAAAATTTCTAGGTGAGGATATCTCTCCCGACGATGCACCACTCATATACGATCGAGCTAAAAGATTATTGAACGCGTTCATTTCAGATCCTATTGGTGAAACATTGCTCGAGGATGCTATGGAGTGGTTGACGATGATTCGTGTTGGATTTCCAGATGAAATACTGTTGCGTGATGGTTTTATAGACGCAGGAGATGCTGGTGATCAGTTATTCGATCAATACTCAGAATTTGCCAAAAATAGAATACAAAAAATCATCAGCGATAAAATATTGACTAGATGTCCGATTCAGATGTTCCTGTTGCTGGATTCCGATATTGGACATCTCGATAGATTGAAACAGTTGTTGTTAATCGCGGCATATAGGCACGAAAAAATATTTGGGCTAGATGATCGTATTCCTCGAGCGCTAACAGCGTGCCGACTATTGATTGCTAGATGTGATAGGCCGGATACGATGGTCGCAATTTCAGCTATTCCTGATTTTACCAAATTATTATCTGAATCTGATTTAACTGCCCGTTTATCAAATGTTGTTCGCTGTTTTACTAATTCTATTGAGTCATCGGATACTAACTCAACAGTTTATAACCGATTTCTACCAATCAGACGACTGCTGCAGGATGTATTAGAGGAGAGAAAGCGAAAAGAGCGTCAGTTTGAAGGGCGTGGTTCGAAAGCTGACATTGGTTTTTACGTTGATTCATTCTCTGTTTCGATTTCCGGCGATGTAGATTTTGCGCCCTATATTGAATTTAGGGAAGGTCCATTGAACGATGAAAAAAATCAGAGATCTGCTGAATATGTTCAGGATTCTACTGAATATTCTAGGGACAATCTGTCATCTCGCTCATATATAGCGATTGGGGCGTCGAATAACACGCCAGCATGGGTGTCTAGAAATTCTGCTCTACTGGCTGTGCAATCCAGAAATATGATTCAACAGATTGAACGTCGAGAAAAACAGTTAGTGAGTAGTTGGTCCTCTCTCACTCGGCACGAGGTAAGCGTCCTGATTCAGGGTTTCATGGATACGGATGAGACTGCTCAGAAAATTAAAACGATGGTAGCAGTGATGTTTTGTACGGGACGAGAATTTGACGAGATTCTGTCTGCTCGATTTGTTAAAAATTCTTCACAAATAGCTAAACCTGGTAACTGTTATGGCCGAGATGAGCAGAGCAGTTACTGGTTTTTTTTGCCTAAGTTACCTATTCATCGACAAAAAGAAAAATTTAGGAAATTAATATCGGTACAGAATAATCCGATAAAAATGGTTTTACCCGCTATTGTGGGGGATTTGAAATTATTATCGTCAATGAATAGCCAGTGCAAATCGGAGGTCGCTCAATGGTTGAACGATATTAATGCGCGTTACTCCACCCGAATAACGATGAATCGAGTTTCCGATTATCTCGGTTATTACCTGCATCATCTAGGACACGATGATGTGATTATTGCGTTATTAACGGGTGATTTGAATATACAGCACGCGGGTGTTTTTTATTACCAATATGACTGCGAAAATCTCGCATCCATTCATTTAATATTTCTAAAGCGATTTGGTCTTGTCGATAAGGAATTCTCACAGGTTAACTCTGGCCTCGGCGGCTCTCAGTTGCAGGTGACGCCGGACGCTGTGGCTGCGTTATTTGCTCATCAGCGTTTATTGGTCGAGCGATCTAGGCAGCAGAAAAGCAGAACGGATTTCCACAATCACTATGTCATGTACGTACTATTTTTGTTGAATCTGGCGACAGGACATCGCCCTGTAAATGATCCATATGACGACCTCACCCATATCGATTTGATTGGGAAAAAAATTTTTATCTCAGATAAGGAAATTCGCCATGGCGACGCATCTCGGACTCTTGTATTACCTCAATTGGCGATTGATCAAATCAATCGTTACATATCCCATCTGAGAGTTTTGCAGCAGGAGATGTTTTTGATTGGCAGTGCTGCATCTACTGAGATTAGAGCGGTATTGGATGGAAATGCCCCAGTGCTATTTTTCCTAGAGGATGAGCCCATTGAACTCGTATCGGTCCGCCCCAAAACGATCCGAGATCAGGTGAGGGATTATTTTGATCTACCTCAGAATTGGCACCGCCATTATTTGCGTACGGCGATGTCCCAATGGGGCATCACGGGTGAGTCCATCGACACCTACATGGGACATGCAAAACCCGGACAGGAGGGTTTGGCCTCATACAGTGGCATGAGCATCGTTGCATTAAAAAATATCGCGAATCGAATAGACGATGAGTTTGAGCAGCGCGGTATATCAGCACTGGCGGGGTGGGGGCGTCATGAATAGCGAGCAAAAATCCTATGGCTCTAAACAACGTGCCAATTTTCGAAAATCGGCACGTCGTAAAATTACGACTGAAATCAATGAGGAAATGCCCGGACTCATCGAACGCTACATCCCGATTCTCGAAAAACGTCCGGTGTTGGTTGACGATTATGAACGTCAGGTAGCTGCGCTATTAGCGCATCTCAGGGCCGATGTTAGTGATCTAAAACGGTTACGGCTGATGCATGAATATCTAGCATCGTATATTGCTCAGGGCAATAGCGAGGAGGTTTGGTCGTTGCCTGTCCCTCCGCGAATGATGTCCATCAAACGCTCAAAATCTACGCGCAATGCTGCATTTTTTCAAAAAGGTGCCGCGGTTGCTGTCGTTTATTACGCATGGAGGGCTGAATTCGCAGGTAGAGCTAAATATGACGATGTTTCCAATGACGATGCCATTGCGGATGTTTTGATTTCGGCTGCTATCCATGGCGGACTGGCGCATCCAAATGCCGTGGTAGCGTTTGCGAATGCCATGGTGTTTGATTCCGCACCATTTACAACGTTCGAACATTGGCTCTGGGTGGATCTGATTTGGCAATCAGATCGTGATCCGGAGAACTACCCCATTGATGAGGATGGTAGCCCAGAGTGGCGAACACTGCATAGGTTCTACCCGGATACGTTCACACTCGGGCTCGTCAATGTTCTCCGTCAACAATCCAATATGAAACAGGATCGATTCGATGCGGCGAGTGTCTGGTCCATCATTCGCAGACGATTATCCGCGCTAAACCATGAGGGTCATTTTGTTCGATTGAGTCACCTCCGCGCATTCTGTGTCGGAGCGCAATCGGTCACGGAGATGCTGGATGGGGTAGAGATTCCGCAGGTATTTTTGGAGGTGGCAGGAGGGCGAGTTGCCTCCTCATCGTTGTGCCCGCAACATCATAGTCGTTGGTTGACGGGGTCGTTGGAGGCCTCTGTATCCGCGCCAATTTCGTTTATGCAGTTGCAGCGATCTCATTCTCAGAGGCGCGGTAATACGGCATCTGAAACAGCACTAATGGATACGCATATCGAGTCGGTGAAACGTGCTCTCAGGATCACGGATCGTGGCCTAAAACGAACGAATGCAGATGCCTCTGCTGATTTGTCAGTGATACTCAGAGAGGTAGATAACAGCTCTATGCGGCTGCTGATTGGTTGGTTTCTGCAGCAATCACTAGAAGTTGCCTCTATTCGTCGATATTTTAGCGAGGTTGCCTATCAATGGTTATACCACATGGGCGATGTAAATTTGGAGATGCTCGATGAGGATGAGTGGGAGGAGCGCTATGAGTTTATGCTCGAATCAAAACCTGACGATGGCCGTCGTAACTACATGAGAGGTCGGTTACGGGATTTGCATAATTTCGTCGCCAAGGAAATCAATGTGCCGATGTTGTATACGTTTTTTTACCATGGTAATTCGACCAAAAAACGGAATCGAGTTAAGCCTGGAATGATTTCTGAGGCTGTTTTTCAGTACATGCTGCGGCGATTAGACTCAATCAGCGACCTCGAAAAAACCGCAGTTGATGGTCTGAGAGTTTTGTTGATTTTAGGGTATCGGATGGGACTACGACGTGGTGAGTTATTAAAATTGCGGTTAATTGATGTCGAAGATTCCGATTTTATGTGGTTATTTATTCGAAATAATCGCTATGGCAATAACAAAACAACATCGGCTCTACGTAAACTACCGCCCAGCGCACTGCTACTGCCCGAGGAATTTCAGTTATTAAAAAATTACGTCGATTTACGCAGAGTTGAATTGAAAAATCAGACCAATGCGCTCCTATTCAGCATGCCATCGTCACCCATGGTGCCACTAGATCCAAATGCCGTTAGTGGTCTAGTAAAAATTTTGCTCCATGAACAGGGGCTGTACCGTTTGTCATTTCATCATCTGCGACACAGTGCAATCTCAAATTTAGCCCTAGTAATGGAGGGCAATGAGCAATTAATAGCGGATCACACCCCATACAAAATTGAGTATGCCCAGATCATACGACGGGCCATATTCTCAATGAATCCTCGCAATCAGCGCGATCATTATTGGTCGATAGCAGGAGTGGCAGGCCATCTAACGCCTGGGACGACATTTTCAAATTACCTGCACGTTGTCGATCTGCTATTGGCCAGTCGGTTGGCAAAATTTGATCCTACGATGATTCGGAGTGAGGCTCGAGCAATAACAGGTCTCCCGACCCGAGTGCTCAGTGCTGTTGAGGATCGCTATCGCCTCCAATCACAGCGGTCGGAGATCATTCGGCGACTGGAAAAATCTTGTACTCAATTGAACACAGTGACCCACGACTCAACGAAGGCGCCCTCGAATATGACGCCAGCCGTTCGCAAAATAGGTGTGAATAGTTGTTATTACGTACTGAGGGATTTAGAGGTTGGGGAGACTGTATCGGTTGTTTCTAGACGCTACGGAATTGACGAATCTAAAGTTGATTTTTGGTTAGCATCAGCGCTGTCTCTACAGCAGCTGAAAACGAAACAGGGCAATTCCAGATTATTTTCTGTTGACCGTACCCGCTCCTATTATGGACTCCCCCTGCTACCCTCTCGACCGAATGACGGGGCGGTCGCCGCTGAAATTGATCGCTACATCAATGGCCTGCGTGATGTGTATCGACAAAGCCTAGAATCTCTTTGTTGGACATTAGATTTTTGGTTGAATACAACCCACACCTCGAAATCAGGGGTGAGATTTACAGACCATCGAGATCTGAAACAATTTCTGAAACCATTAAAATCGATTATTCCGATGAACCGCTGGCGATTAGAGCTATGCGTCCCAGAATCGAGCAATAAAGGATCGCTCGCACCATGGGAGGCGTTAGGCCTAAAGGTGTTAAAACGCGGCACATCGGGCGCATCAATTCATGCTTATCTGTATCTCAGCCACCCAGAGGAGCAGAGGTTTATTGACGAGAATGGATTCACGTATAAAAAATATTCATCCTCTGTTCTAACCTATGTATTTCATATGTTAGCGATTATGGTCGGTTCTCGTTGCCCCTAGCTCTATCGAACATATCAAATTTTAATCGATTATTTTTATAATTATTTCAAAATTCAATTCGATATCTAATTTTTGTATTTGCTATTTTATTTGATAGCTTCTTGTAGTCATTAGCTATTTTTGCGTCTAATTTAAATAGGTTGCAATTTGTTGCGATACCAATTGCCTTTTCATTTGTAATTGTTTCCCTATATCGAACGACTTGTTCAAATGCTGTTGCTCTGTTTTCGCCAAACATGCTACGGACAAGGGAAACCAACTCTGCGTCTTGATTCAGCCAGCGTGAGCCAGCAATAATTTCATTTGAAGATCTTCCCATCCAATCAGAGAATTTGCCCGGGCGATTGCCTTCAAAAGTAATTTCAAGGCTTTGCACTTCATTAGATTTATTATCGTTATTGAATAACGTATCTAGCGCAACAGATGAAGATATGATCTTCTTCTTTCCTTTGCCAATAGATGCATTGGCGTTAAAACTATTGGAAGCAAACGTACTTTCTTCAAGATCGTTAGTTGTTTCGACAATGACGCGAGATGCCCCAGCATTTCTAGCAGCTTCTATTAATTCTGTATGCTTATTGAGTGCAAATTGGCCAGTTAAGAAGTATTCAATTGGGACGAGCTCGTTATTCTTACCGGGATGAAGGGTATAAAATGTATCCTCCTCGAGAGAGAATGCCTCGGTAAGTGGGTAAGATTCACTTACCTGTTCGGGAGTAAGGGTTGTGAGATATTCACTCATTGGTTCATGAGAAGGCTCTTTCACTATTAAAAATAGTTTCCAATCTTGCTGCCCTTGTAGAAGTAGACGCATACGGAATTCGAATGCCATTTCCGTTTCGCAAAGCATGTGATCAGCACGCAAAGTTTGAGCTATCAATTCCTGCGTGAATTCGATGTCCTTTTCCGACATTGGCGATAGTGCGCGATAGCGCTTTTTCATTTCGGAAAATGGAGTCGCCCCCTTAAGCGATTCTCTCAGTTGTATTACGAAATTTTCATCTAAACCTGAGGATATAAGATTGTTAAGCATAGATTCATGTGCGGATTCTTCTTCATAACTTATGCAACCATCAACCGTCGCCGCAGTTCCTATAGCCTTGGCTTGGAATAAAACTAGTCCAGGGTTTTGAATCTCGAATTTCGAGTTAGCACTATCTTGGTTATCTTTATCGACTAATGAATTAGTAGCGCTTAGCTGACTTTTTATCGCGCTGGCTAAAACTAAACCTAAACCCATTGTTCCAGGGAGCATAAAACCTGAAGCGCCAAGTGTAATTGGTGGATTATTGGACTTGTTTGATGTTTTGGTCATTATCAATCCTTGATTGAAGTTATCATATTATCTCTCGCATTTTAAAATCATGCATTATTTATAAGATAATATGGTATAGTCGTCTATGAATCTACCTGTATTTTATATGAGTTCGTATTCTTATTAGATTTTATTTTTAGGGAAATTAAATCTTCTAATCTAATTCAGTTTTTTGTGGTCGCTGTGTCTGAATTATTTATAATTATAAATTTATATTTGAAAAAAATATCATACGAATTCCCAGAATTGTTAATGGGATATTGATTGTGATTCGAAAAATAATGGATTCCTAGTTGTTTAGACGGAAATAGAATATTTTCAGGTCTCTTGCATCAATTTTAAACGTCAGAAAATGGCCCCGACATACCACGCAACCAGCGAACTATTTGCATAACCTCGTAGTCAGAATTTTTCGTCGTTAAATAGGTTTTAATACTGAGTCCGTTCAGAGGTGCTAATGCATAGGGCGTTTTTATGAAACGATCGTAAGCACCTGGAGGGGCAACCATCATCTGGGCCGTATGAATTTGTGCAATCATGCCTACTCTGTTGCGAAGGTACAAAGAGAACTCAGTCTCTACACCGGGTTCGTTATCAGAGTTTTCAGCAAGCTGACGGGTGTATTCCTCGCTCGATAAATTCAATACAAAAAGGTACTCATCGTCTGTTAGGCCCCAGCGCGTTGTTACCGTTTTATACATTTCGATCATGCGGGGTACTGATACCCAAGTATTGTCGTTGCTCATCGTTTCCCCTCATATGACTCTCCATGATTGTTAATGAAAATGCTGCCAATAGGAAGGAATGACCGTTACCTCAGATTGCCGGGATATTCTTTCGCCTACCAGTTGTTGATCTTGTCATGAATCTAAGGAATCCTTAGAATTGTAAATCTAAGATATCCTTAGATTTGAATGGGGAAAGGACTGCTAATGAATCTCACGCTTAAACTATCAACGATGCTCATCGTGTCTCTGACGATGGCTGCTTGTGCAACACTGGAACCTACACAACCTAAGTACGGCGAATATATAGAGCCCGAAGTGGTGTACAGCTTTGCTGATCAGACACGAGAAAATTACGATTTTGGAAATGTACGTGTCGATATCACTCCTCATAATGTTCAGTATGGCGAGATGGATTACAACGTTGTTCTTCACGATGTGGGAGAGCCTATTTTTGGTTATGTGCAGGCAAAAGTCGATATTTCGCCCGCTCGCAAAGAAACCGCTGACGTTATTTTAGCGGTAACGATCAATAATCAAATGGACAGGATACTGCGTCTGCAGTCATCGATTGTTACCATGATCGTCAACGATAAGCGGGTAAAGACGGCACCATTAAAAGTAGAAGACCCAGACTTTAATGATCAAACCATTCTTCCCCATCGCTCCGAGACCTTGTATTTACGCGTTCAGGACGTAACGCGGTTTGGTTCTTCAGGAAAGTTAGAGCTCTCCATTTACGACCTACCGGTAGATATAAGCCCGTCAGGCGAAGTTGCTAAGCGAGATAATGTGATGGCGGTGTATGAATATCGAGTGAATCAGAATCGCCTGCCGGTTCTGAGTGATCGTATTTCCGTATTAGTACCGGAGGCCGTGATTCGTAAATACGCGAGCAAATCACGTCACTCAGAAGCTGAGATTCTTCGCGATTTCTATGGTCGCACAGATTCTACCGCTGCATCGCAATAGCTCTATTGATAGTAAAGGCTGCAAAGGGGAATCGCTGCGAGGGCATCTGAACACGTCAGATGTCCAAAATCTAAGGAATCCTTAGAGTTTGTCCGGGTAAAAAGCTGAACAATAAGCCGCTATATGGCTTATTGGCAGTTTTTGAATGTCTGAATCTCCCGTACCGAAGCGGTTGCGCGCACTGAGAAAAGAACGAGGGATATCCCAGATGGCATTAGGTGCTGCTATTGGTATTGATGAGGCCTCTACAAGTGCCCGTATGAGTCAATATGAAACAGGCAAGCACCAGATCGAGTATTCGATCCTTCGTAAGTTCGCGGACTATTTTTCGGTATCGGTTGCTTACTTTTATGCCGACGATGATGAGCTTGCAGAGATGATTAGGCTGAGCAAAAAATACTAGCGAATCAATTGGCACTCAATCAGGATTATCTTTCTTCTGTGCGATGCACATACGAAATTGCATCGCCAAATCCTCTCAGCCACCAATCCAACATGGCACTATCTACAACGGTTGCAGTTATTGATAGCGTGTTCTCATCTATCTCTTCAACCGTTTGGTCGTCTGATAGTTTGCTTTCAGCTATGTGGTAGCCCGCCTTACGATCAATGTGGAATGTCAGGCGTATTCGTTGTCCTTCACCAAACCCGAATCGTCCGTCGTCGTCATACTTTTTGAGATCGAAATCCTTCGGTCTATCAAAAGACATCGTAGATGTATGAGCTGATACTATACGGTGAATGGCAAGAGAGCGTTCATTCTCATAACCTTTATAGCGACAAACTAGGTATAAGCGCGTCCCTTGCTGCGCAAGCCCCAACGGCATGATGTCTTTCGTAGTTTCTCTTTCGTTGGCATTTCGATAGGTTAAGGTTAGCCATTTGTTATTATATAAAGCGTTGCTGACGCTAGAGAATACTTCGGTGTCAATTTGAGGTGGAATCAGTGGTTGGCTGCTTGCAACAACTTTTACTTTCTTAATCCATTCACGTTCAAGAATTGCATTCTTTTCTAAACCTAGATTTTGTTTTGCTTCTTGAAAGAACCTTTCCATTGATTTCATTAGGCTTGATGGCAGAAGATATTTCAGATGCTCTTCAACTAGCATCAATAACAAAGAGTCTTTTGTAGTCATTGTTGGTATGTCGATTCCCCCAGCTTTAGGTAGCCAACTGTACCCATATGGTTTGCTGCGATCATCACGGACGATCTGAAAATGTTTAGATAGATCATCCAAATGTCGTTGGATCGTTCTAAGATCCCTTTTAAAACCCGCATTTAGCAATTCTTCATGAAGTTCTCTAGCCGTAATTCTCTTTGTACCTTTAGGAATTCTTCTCAATATCTCCAATGCGAGTATTACTGTTTCTATCGTATCCGAACGCTTCGCCATGAGTCTCTCCTTGAAATGGCTTCTACTACCCATGGCCTCAAACCCAGTCACATTAGTGACATAAATCTCTCGGAGCCTCATGGGATTACTGCATAAATGGGCAGTGATTATACATGACTGCTTGGTAAAATGGTCTATGGATTCTGAGCATAGAATTCGTTAATTAAATATTATTGCTGCGACATATTTTGTCGTATGCGTGATGTAGATTTGTCACGAATACTTAAGCGTTGGATATCTTTATGCCTGTAAAACCTCAGCCGGAATACATTAAATGCCGATCTTGCGGGTGGTCGGTGATTTTTGCACCGATAAGCGATGTTCTGGTAACTGAGAGGCCGTATGAATGTCCAGAATGTAGTGGGTCGCAATTGACTTTCAAGCCAGCAAAATCAATCAACAGTATTATTCGTAGGATCTTTGGGGGAGCATAGGAACATACCAGTAACGTTCGAAATTTTTAACCTGAATGCAACATTACTTGTAGCTCGAAAATTTTCACAATCTAGTTGTTATTGTGTGATTTTGGTAGTCGCCAAGGAAAAGCACTTGGGTTAGTATCGACTGAGATTCTGAAGGATCAGGTGAGTATCAATATTTGACTCTGCTGTTTTCTTTGTTTTATCTGAGGCAAAGTGGCGTTGAGTTCATGACTATCGCTTGAAGTGCTTAGCCCAAAAGATTTAAGTGATTTTTAACATAAACCATAAAGGGAATTGAAATGTTTGTTTCTTCGCTAAATAAGGATCAGCAAGGTATCTTGCTCTCCTTTGCAGAGCAGGTTGTTTGTGCCGATGGCGTGATCACCACCGATGAAAAAATCTTGCTAGATTCAATTGTTGCGCAGTGTAGTCCTACTGTTAAAAAAATAAGTGTTGAAGTCGATAGTCTTTCTACATTATTCAATACTCAGCAGTCTAAAGTCTCTCTTTTACTAGAGCTTATCGGCTTAGCTTACGCTGATGAGGAATATCATGAATCCGAGCGTAGCCTGATTAAAATTGTTGCAAAAGCCCTTGATATTGAATCTGACTTACTTGAGGAAATGGAATCTTGGGTTGCTCGTCAATTTATTCTTATTCACGAAGCGAAAACTTTTATGGAGGAAGTGTAATGCCATTACCATTTATTCTCGCAGGAGCTGCATTGCTAGCAGGTGGGTATGGCGTCAAAAAGGGGTTTGATGCTAAAAGCGACTTTGATAGGGCTAAATCTTTAACCTCTGAGGCTAAGGATATTTTTGATAAAGCTAAGGATGAGCTGGATAGTACCCGTAAAAAAACTGAAGTCGTCTTAGAAAAACTCGGAAAGACTAAACTAAATATTTGGAGTAAATCCTTAGTTCCGTTTCTTGAATCATTCAATAAAATTAAGAATACAGAAGTTGATGAGTCTGATATGAATCAACTTAATTCGCTCCTTGAAATGACACCAGAAGAATTGAGCGATATGAATAAAACGGCGATGGCAATGGAGGAATTGGCGGTGGGGGGTGTGGCCGCGCTCGGCTCTGGTGGTTTGGCAGGTCTTGCGGCATATGGTGGCGCTCAGGTATTGGCTACTGCTTCTACAGGAACAGCTATAAGCTCCCTGAGCGGTGTAGCAGCGACTAATGCAACTTTAGCTTGGTTTGGCGGTGGCTCTCTAGCAACCGGTGGCTTGGGTATGGCGGGGGGGACAGCAGTTCTAGGAGGAATTGTCGCTGGTCCGGTATTGGCGATAGGAGGCATGATCATGGCATCTAAGGCGGAAGCCGCTAAAGAAGATGCTTACGCTAATCTTTCTCGTGCTGAAGCTGCGGCTGAGCAAATGTCGTCGGCTAATGTCGCGACGAAAGGTATCGGAAAACGATTTAAAGAAATCGATGCTGTGCTTCTAAAGTTAGATGTTTCCTTTCAAGACGCTTTAGTTAACTTCCACAATTTGGTTAACAAAAATACAGACTATTCGTCATATACAACTGACGATAAAGAAGAAGTGTTCAAAGTGGTAAGTTATGCCAAGACGTTAAAGAATATCCTTAATACTCAACTTTTGACTGAAGAGGGTTCTTTGACAGATGCTTCTCAGCATGTCTTAGAAGAAGGAAAAAACTTGCAGTTTAATAGCTAAATATACACCTTAAACATCTGGCTCCTTTGATCAAGGAGTCATTTTTCACGTGATTTGGAAATGGACATGTCAGAAGAATTGAGCTTCAACTTGGAAGAAGTTACTGAATTCTCATCCAAAAGCTTCATCGATAACATGCTGAAAGAAGCATATGTCTCTAATCTTACGAGTCATCCTCTATTGGGTCAGTTAAGAATTGGCGATCATCTCGTGACCTCACGCTCGGGCTATACTCATCATGGTATTTTCGTTGGTTATGAAACCACTTCTGATAGTAGAGCGCGTCCTTGCATTATTCATTACTCGGGACTTGCAGATGGCTTAAATTCCGGACCCGTTGAAAAAGTGACTTTAGAAGGATTTTGTTCCGGAAAAGGATTCACTGTTAAACCTTACGTAGATAGGGTGTATTCTAGGGAGGAGTCGGTAGATAGAGCACATAATCGGTTATGTGAGTCAAACTACAATCTTGTATGGAATAATTGCGAGCACTTTGTTGAGTGGTGTATTAATGGCGTGGCGTTAAGTCGCCAAGTTAATGGCGTGGCAAAAGTCACCATTAAAAATATTGCTAAGCATTTGGGAAAAATTAACCCAGTTTCGAATATTGCCACTATTGTAGCTGAAAACAGTCGTTGCTTAGTTGCTTATATCAATGGCGATATTTCTAAAGAAAAACTATTTACGGAGCTGAGTCACTCTGCCATAACATCAACATCGATGCTTTGGTACGGGGGGCTCGCGCAAGCAGCGATACCTATTCCTGCTGTTGGGTTTTTGATAGGTTCAGCGATAGGCTTCTTTATCGGAAATTCATTGTATCAATCAGGGCATATTGCTTTGGGTGAAACGGCAGCGGTTAAAGAGGCTAAAGAACGCAGGCAAGAGATAGAAGATATTTGTGCGAAGTTAATCCCTGAAATACGCAAGAAAAGGCAGCAGATGGAACAATATCTTGAGCAGCACTTTTCCCAGCGGGCTAGAATATTAACTCAAGCATTTAGTGACGTTGATTCATCTATTTTATCGTGTGATACACAAGCATTTATTGTTGCTCTGGAAAAGATTAATGATCAGTTCAACGAAACGCTACAGTATCGAACGTTTGAGGAATTCGATGAAGTAATGCGGTCTGATGAGGCTTTCCGCTTTTAATGCGTTCTTTTCCTTGTGATCAATGTGGAGCATGTTGCAAAAATGTTGGTCTATCTGCTGAGCTAGACTTTCTAAATAGAGGGGATGGTATTTGTAAGTTTCTAGATATGGAGAAAAACCTTTGTTCAGTGTACGAGAATAGACCCAGTATTTGTCGTATTGATCAGCAGTACAAAGAAAATTATATAAAGCTTTATTCTTGGGATGAGTTTATCGAAATCAATCTCAGTGTTTGCGATTCACTCAAAAAGTTATAATTTTGGATGGGTCTGAATGCTTACGTTTGCTTAAAATGATCCTGCCCAGAAGTTCTTTAATCTTCGATTCGATTTTCTATTGGTAAATTCATCGGGATATCGAATTTCTAGCATTTCTGCTTCTTTATTTTTTCGAAGCTTATTTTCTCAGTTTCTGTTAGCTGGAGCTTGTATTTTTTAGTGATTCTTAAAAAACGCGCGATATATTGACATTGATTGGCGGGAGGAAGCCATTCATCTAAACCACTCGCGCCTTTCTGTCTATTGAGATTAGCTTCAACGCTTAGCAAGTTCACTGGATCGTTTGCGAAATCGATTCTTAAGCTTTTGGACCAATTACTGGCGCCATGTTCCCAGGCCCATTTTAGTGGTACGACATGATCTATATCCATCTCTTTTGGATTATGTATAACATTACCACTGTATGGCGATATCCAACGTCCATAGCTGACCTTACAACGTCGTTCGTCCGAAAAGCGTACTGGTGCAGTCGATTGGGATATGAGGGCTTCTTGTCTTGAGTTCTGACAATCTTTATCGTCATCGGACCATCCTGAGCCAAACATTTTCCGATCATACGATGAGTTTTGAACAACGGTGGGTTGAACTAAAGGAGACTGTTGCTTGGGTCGTCGCCCGCCGGAATCTAGACAGGCTTCTTCAGTCTCAAATCCTTTAAATTTCTTTATATTGTCGAAGTACTGGCTCTGTTCTGTGTGGCATATTCCTGATTTCGAACGCTTTACTAAAGCGTGAGAATAGTTGAAAGTCAGAAGTGATATAGAGATGGAGCACACAAGTAATTTTGCAAAGCGATACGCATTGATGGATCTCACGGATAGTTCATCCCTATTGTTGTTTATTTTGATGTCACTATTACACAACAAAATTAATTTGTTGATATCAATGCATCCTTATGGTATTGATCAGATAAATTAAGTAAGATAATACTGCAGTGGGTGATTCCTTTTCGGCACTGCGTTAAGTGCTTCGCTTAACAAGCCTATCGGCTAGCACCTTTTGGCTACGCTATCTCCAGACCGCCAAGTCACCTGGTATCTCTGGAGATTATTTTAAAAGATTTAAAAACTAATTTTTTTGAATAATTCTATCTTTTCATGCATTGATTGAAGGCGTTCAGCTCCTTCTGTGTAATTAGAAATTTTATTGTCTTTTACCTCGTCATATTCAAATCTGGTAAATATAGATTCAAAAATCGATTGATGCTCGACACGCTTTTGATATGAAAAAGATTTTTCTATTTTCATGGTATATGTATCAGTGTGAGTGAATTCGTATTCATTAATCAGTTTAATTATTTTTCGACGGCTAGCATAGATGTTGTGGGAATTCTTTTGATTAAATCCTTTGTTTTTGTAGAGTACGACTTTATCATTCATCTTTAGCCAGTATCTTCCCACATCGAACCAGTAGCCTCTGTTAGCGATTGCTTCGACCTTCATTGCTCCTAATTCGTCTGAAATGATATCGCTGTTTTCTATTAGAAACTTTTCGACTGCACTCTTCTCTATAGAGATGTGTATTGAGTCAACATTGGCGTAGCAAAGTTCTACTGATGTAAAACTTAAAAATCTATCAATGGTTTTTAGCATCTTCACTCTTGCGTTGGATATTACTTGTGCAGACAAACTATAGACAACACTGTTAGAATTTATGTTGATGTAGGATAGTTTATAGGATTTTTTTTGGTAAACTATGTCGAAGTACTTATTCTTCGTTAGGAAGTCAATAATTTCACCATCGCTGGCTAATTCGAGATCTAGTAGAAAATTTTTTGATAGAAATTCCCGAATTTCATCTATGCTTCCAAATGAGATTGTAGAGTATTTCTTTTGATTGGTAGAGCTATGCATGTACTGCATCGAAATTTTACATAATTCCTCGTTTACTTTATCACCCCTTCGGCGATGATAGAGTCTTTGTTTATATGTTTCTAATCCATTTTTTAATAACGGATGTTGAATGCTATCGGCACTAAATAATCCTTCAATTATGTCGATAGAGTCAAAGAAATTTGAAAAATAAAGTACTTCTTCTTTGCTTATGACTGTTTCTATAGTATCGCCTACATTCATTTTGAAGTAGTGAGATCGTCCAAGTTTATTGTATTTAAATGGATGGTGGTCGAGCAAGAAAGTATCTTTCGCTGATTTTAATCGAACATTATATATTCCATTCGGTAATTCTTCAGGTTGAATTTTCGATTCTTGAAATTTTTCATACCTTATATTCTCTGGTTTGCAAAAAAATCCCTTCATGCAGTCAACGTACATTGAATTGAAATCTAATGCGATAATGACTCTGTCGGGCCTTTCCTCTTTAAGTTTAAACACTTCTTGATAAGCATCTTTATATGCAAAGAAGAAGTTTCTGTCGTAATTATTTTTTAATCTTAATTTCCCTAGGGCGGTGAGTCTATGCTGATTTGATAAGTGTATACTTATATTGCGAGGCCCGATGTTTAGCTGGACTAATTTTTTAGTATGTTTTCTTAAAACATTGTAATTTATTAATGGATTTGAATTGTATTTTATATCTTTGAATATTGGAAATTGCTTCTCAAAAACGTCTATTTTTATATTTAATAGTGCTGCTTCTTCAATTATTCTTACCTTCTCTTTCTCCGTAAGAACAGTTAGTCTTCGTATTTTTGATTTTGACGCCATTTCAAAAAAATCATCTATTTTCCAAAGTCTACTCTTGAACCAAATATTTTCTTTGCCGATTGCTATTTGTACTGTTTTGGTATTAGGTGATTCGTACATTCTTCTGGAGTTAATCTTTACTTTCTCTAGGCCTAAACAGGGAGGCAGCTGAATTTCTACTTTATTATCAAACTTCCCGCAGATGATATGGTTAGAATTCATCTTGTCTCGCATATATGTGAAGTGCTATTTCGGTAAACTCTTCAATAGTCATGCGCTCATCTAAATTTTCAAGTAATTTTATGCATCTAACTTTCCTATTTGGAAAAAAATAGGAAATTGAACGTAAGTGGCGTACTCGCCATTTCTTCCAAGACGCTTTTCCTAATGGTGCGGTCGATGGTCTTGGTTGTTCTAATTCAAGTTTTTGCGCAGCTTTAGTTAGACGGTCTATGTGCATGACATAAGCAGCTCCCCTGTCGATAGTGTCTCGAATACTTAAATGTAATCGCGCAGCCGATAGAGCATTCTTCATCGGTTCGATGGGGATCAGTCGGGGATATTCCTTACCTAAATATTGCTCTGTTGTCTTGTGTATAAACTGCTGTATTTTTGTCACTCTGTCGTATGCGATTAGTAGATCGTCGTTTTTATATAGCGAATCAACTAGTTTTCTAATTTCATCATCTAGCATTTCAGTTTTTCGAATTTTACAAACTTTATAAAGGATCCCCGCTATAATGGTTTCAATACAAGAGGTGCTTTTTAGTATTGAACTATAATAAGAAGGCAGAGATTCTTTTTGCATATACCTAATCATTGCATAATCTAAACTTTCTTGATGAATCTTCTTGATTAACGCTTCTTTTATTTGCTTGTTATTATATAAGCCCGCTATTATTTTGGTGGCTTGCTTAAATCTTTCCGAATTTTCTATTTCTCTTTGTCTTTTTTTTAATAAGTCTACACGGTCGGATTTATATTTAAGGCAGTCATCACACTCATTGCATGAACATCTGCCATATAATAGGTTCCAGACTCCTGATGCTCTTTCGAGCGCTGTCAATCCGTCATCGTGACTGTTGCCGCCATAGCTCACTACATAATACCCTTTATTAAACTGTCCACGGATTAATTTTTATACGCTTAAAAGATTTCTCGGAGTTTTTATACTCTAAAATATCTGCTTTTGGAAACGAGTCTTTTAGATTAGTTGTGTGAATTAGTAATCTATATCAGATTTCCCATATTAGCATCCCTAAATTTCATACAGACTTTACATTATGTCGGATATGGCGTCTGAGATTGAGAAGTATTGACTTATATAGAAAGCAGTAACCAGTAAGGATCCAATATATTAGGCTATTCGTTTGAAGATGATTCGTTTGCCCAGCGTCCTGCCGGGCAGTTTCATCTTCCATGTATATCGCCATACCTATGGCAACATCACCGCAAATGACTGTCTAAGATCCCCCAATGTTTGAATCTCTGCCGGTCTTAACTGCATTTTCTGATGAACCCATAATCTAACCGCATCGTGATTATCCACCGTTGAATTAAACCCTAGGTAGGGTGCTAATCTGTAACCGGGTTGAATCTCGTAAATGAAAATCAACCAGTCGGCAATACTGTGGGCCCTTGGTGACACCCAGGCGCGTGTGAAATACGCTCGCTGCATCATTATGATTCCTCCTCCCCTTTTTTTTGGGTCGGGTGAGGAGGCGTATCGGTTATAAATCGTTGTTGTAGTAACCGATCAAACGCCGAACCATCTTGGCGGGTTAGATTAGGCACATAGCGTGAATACACGCGAAACAACATTTCAGTACTGGTGTGTCCCATTTGCCGTGCGATCCATTCCGGACTCTCTCCCGATGCCAACCATAATGTCGCTGCGGTATGGCGAGTCTGATAAGGACGTCGTTGTTTTAAGCCCAAGTAACGTAGCAAGGGATACCAAACCCGTTTGGTGACGTTGTTATGCTGCAAAGGTGTACCGTTGCGGCTACCAAAGACGAAGCGCTGCCCTCGGGTTGCATTGCGTTGTAGTAAGAACGCATCGTATACCGGTTGGGACATATGAATCTCACGCTGCGCCCCATCATTTTTTGTATAGGTTAGTTTGCTGTCAACCACCGTTTCTCGGACCAGTATTTGGCGGCGTTCCATATCCACATACTGCCATTGCAAGCCATCGATCTCGCCGGTTCGCATGCCCGTAAAAAAGCGAACGGTGTAATAGGCTCTAAAGTCTTCGCGAACATTGGCCAGAATTAAGCGAACTTCTTCCAAGGTGAAGGGTTCAACATCCACCTTTTGGATCTTTAGCGATTTGATTCCCCTAAACGGAGATGTAAACTCATAGCGGTCAGCGGCTTCATTCAATAGCATCCTTAATGGGGTCATTACCTTATTGATGGTTGTGGCTTTCAGTGGACTGGATTTCCGTTTTGGGTCTTTGGCGAGAGTTGAACGGAAATTCAGAATGTCAGCCTTGGTGATGTCGTTGACTCTTTTGTTCTCAAATGTGGGCAGCACATACGAATTGAGGTTTGTGATCACCGTCATTCGATGACTATCGCGCCATTCAATTTTCTTTTCGGCTAGCCAGATATCAACAAACTCTCCCATCGTTGGTAGTGCATTCATCCCATAGCTCTGAGAAAGCCTTGCAGCCAAGACTTTCTTGTCCAGTTCGTCAAAGAAATCCGCCTTCGCACTTTTAGGAAAGTAATCGCGATAAACGAATGTACCGAGGGTTATTTCTGCCTCGATACGCTCAACAATCTTTTTCAAACGCTGACGATGTTGCGGCGTGTCTTCGAACTTAGTTTGCTCTCTACAGCGTTGTCCTTTGTAGCGAAAGTCGATTTGTAGCTTGCCATACCTACTATTGATTTTTGCCATAATTCAATACCTCACTGTAAACTTATGAGCTGAGTATTGATTGCAGGGGCGCGGAACATGTCCGCTTCGATTTTCTCCCAAACATAAAGAATCTTGCGGCCACCAAAAGGGCGGAAGTAATGCACGCCTTCTAGTAGGACGGAATCCTTTAATTGGTTACGAATGGTACGAGCGTCGTACTTGATGCGCTCAGAAAGTTCTTCGGTGGTTAAGTAAGTCTGTGACATAGCAATCATCCTCAAGTAAAGTAAAACCTTCTTAAAGAAATCAAATTGATCTCCTGTAGATCATAATAACTTCAAAATGATCCTTTGCAAGCTTTTTTGCTCTGCTAAAGATCAAAAAGGTCTTTTAGAGATGATTAAGTGTCATTTATCTCGCATTATGGGCGAGAAAAAACTGAAGATTTCGGACGTTGCGAAAGATACGGGAATAAACCGTGGGACGATTACTCGGCTATACCAAGAAACAGCCGTAAGGGTTGAGTTCGACGTACTGGAAAAGCTTTGCGTCTACTTGGAGTGTGATATCGCCCAACTATTGGAGTTGCCCTTAGAGAGTGGTACAGCTTCCGCAAAGGGAACCGCAGAGTGAACGCAGTAAAAATCAAAGTCGCTATATCAGAACTTGCGCAGCAATCATTTGATAAAGATGAATTTCTGCGCGCTTTTGGCATGCTCGCACATCGACCACTTCCTGATTCTTGCAACCGTCCCCCCAATCTAATTGTCCGCATTCGCAGCTTCTAAAGCCAAGTCTAAGAACATGTTGGTAAGTTTCTTTACAGTAAAATAACTTTTGGTTAAGGTATCGGCTTATTCAATAATTGGTCAATCCGGTGGCACAAGAGAAGCACGAAGTACTGCTAAGACTACGAGCCATTGAATTGCTCGCATACTGGGAAGGGCGCTTGGTTACTAATCGCCTGGTGTCTTGGTTTGGTATTAGTCGTCAGCAAGCCTCTTCAGACATCAAAAAGTACATGGCCGAATACAATACCGGTGCTCTAGTCCATGACCCCGGTGTTAAAGCATATGTCACGTCACCCGGCTTCAAACCAGTGCTTACCAAAGGATGGATCAACGAATATCTGAGTTTGATTTCGGGTATGTCTGACGATACCGCCGCACTTATTCTTCAGCCAGAGTCTATCTTCGCTGCAGTGCAGCTCCCTGAGCGCTCGGTTAAGCCAGAAGTCGTTCGCGAAATCCTCCAAAGCTGCCATCAACAAAGCGCGGTTAAAATTGTTTATGCCTCAATGTCGAATCCAGATTGGCATGAGCGTGTGATTACTCCTCATACGCTTATATACACAGGATTCCGGTGGCATGTGCGAGCTTATTGCCATAAAAGAAAAGCATTTCGTGACTTCTTGCTGTCAAGAATACTTAGAACCCCAAAGCCTGATTCTGCAGTAGGGGTATCCGTCGAGTTTGATGAAGATTGGCAAAACACCATCGATGTAACCTTAGTTCCTAATCCACTGTTAAGCGGCAAGCAGCAAAGTCTAGTGGAAGCCGATTACGCAATGCCAGAAGGACATTTAACGTTTAACGTACGCAGAGCCTTGGTTCATTACACTCTGCATCGATATCAAGCCGGTATTACCGATAGCCAAATTAACAATCCAAATGCCTATCCGTTAGTAATATCGCCTATCGATCGGCAAAAAGTGCAAGGTTTGCTCTTTGGTAGCGAAGAGTGAGCTAAAAAATTTATGAACGAATTTAGATACGATAGTGATTTAGTTGGTGGCTCCTTAATGGTTAGAGAGAGTCGCGTTATTGCAGACTTATTATTAGCCAATGCAACGCCAGAAGATTGGGATGTCGCCATTAGAGTTGATAATCGGCTCCAAAAACGATCACCATCATCAGCTAAAAGGAATGCTCAAGCGATAAGAAAGCGTTTAGAGCGGCTCGAAAGCCCCTTCTGGCGAGCACTTAGAGACGGTGATGAAGAACTCGCAACACAAGTAGCTTTTAGTGCTTCACTAGAAAGAAATTTACTGCTTGTAGAATTTATCGAAACTGTAGTTGCCGACACCTACGCGATCCACGCAGAAGCTATAAGCCCTTATCAATGGATGGAGTTCATCGATGAGCGAGCGCAAAGAGACGCGAGTATCACAGATTGGAAAGAGTCATCGCGTCGGAAGATGGGACAAGTTGCGTTTCGAATGCTAGCAGAAGCTGGTTATTTAAAAAGTACGCGTTCGGGAAAACTACAAAACGTCATCGTTAGGCCAGAACTAAAAGAACTGTTGGAAGACAGCAGTCGTATTCGAATCAAACGATGTATGGAGGTGTCGCAACGAGCGGCATAGGGGCAGGGATATGAATCATCAGCTAAGCAACAGATTAAACCAAATACCGTCGAAAATATTAGAAGACGAATTCCTAAAAGGCCAAGGTTTAGGCAATGAAATTGGATTCTGGATATTTGATTACGCACCAGAAGATGAGCTTGATGTTCGCCATTACACTCAATTTTTAGAAGACATGCTTGCCAAAAAGCACAGTCAATTGCGTACAGTAAATATCAATCTTCTTAGTAGTCTTGTGGCGTATCTGGCTGAGCGTAATTTCATTGACAAGGCCATACAGATGCAGGCTCAAAAGGGCGATGAGGCATTACTCAAAGCATTGAGAGGCCCGCTACACATGGATAAGTTTGCCCCCTATTTGGTAGACAAACACCAAGCTGCAGATCAAGACATTATCTTTATTACCGGTGTCGGCTCTGTGTGGCCATTATTACGTGCTCACAGCCTTCTCAACAGTTTGCATTCGTTGCTGGGTCACAAGCCGGTCGTCGTCTTTTATCCCGGCGAGTACAGCGGCCAGTCGATGACATTGTTTGGTCAAATACCAAGTAATAACTATTACAGAGCATTTAAGTTGGTTCCGTAAGCATACGGCCCTTCGTTCAATTTAAGGAAGTAACACGACATGGCAATCAAAGATCTCTTTTTTAAACCACTAGATCGTTCAATTAACGGCGTAGTCAAAGCCGACCAAGACGATAACGCGACGGTTTATCAAGAACTTGATGAGTACGTAGTCACTAACGAACTAGAAAAACATTTTCGCGAATTCTTTCAATCGTACAGTACAGACCTTAACGACCCATCTATTGCCAACCGTGTAGGCGTTTGGATATCTGGCTTCTTCGGATCGGGTAAATCCCACTTTCTAAAAACCTTGTCCTATATTTTGGCAAATAAAGTCGCAGAAGATATCAGCGGTAATCAGCGTAACGCCGTTAGTTTTTTTGATGAGCAAAAAATTCGTGATGGCTTTATTCGCGCCGATATAGACAAAGCCGTAAGTAACCACGCCGATGTGATTCTATTTAACATAGACAGCAAAGCCAGCTCTAACGACGATGGCAATCCGATCCTAAATGTATTTTTACGTGTCTTTAACGAGCACCAAGGCTTTAGTGGCGATCATCCTCACATAGCCCATATGGAACGCCATTTAGAGCAAAAGGGAGCCTATCAAGCCTTCAAGTTAGCATTCGAAGAATCCAGTGGGATGTCTTGGATAGAAGAGCGAGACGGCTATCAGTTTTATCAAGATGATGTTGAAATCGCGATATCAAAAGCTCTAAATCTGTCACCAGAAGCTGCGCATAAATGGTTTGAAAATTCAGAACAAACTTTCAGCGTCTCGGTAGAAAACTTCTGTCATTGGGTAAAAGAGTATCTAGAGAGTCAAAATCCAAAACACCGCATTTTATTTTTGGTGGATGAGGTGGGGCAATTCATCGGTAGCGATACCAAATTAATGCTTACTCTACAAACGATCACCGAAAACCTAGGCACCATATGTAATGGTCGTGCATGGATCGTTGTTACATCCCAAGCCGACATAGATGCTGTATTAGGCGAGTTATCTGCGGCAAAAGCCAACGACTTCTCTAAAATCGCCGGACGGTTCAAAACCCGCTTGTCATTATCCAGCTCTAATACCGACGAAGTGATACAAAAACGTCTGCTACGCAAAACACCAGAAGCAATTGCAGAGCTAAGAGCTGTATTCGATAGAAAAGGCGACATTCTAAAAAATCAGCTGACCTTTGACCGAAGTGGACCAACACTCAAAAACTTCGATGGACCAGAAAGCTTCGTTAATAATTACCCATTTGCACCGTACCATTTTCAGTTAGTGCAAAAAGTATTTGAAGAGATTCGAAAGGTCGGAGCGACAGGCGCACACCTAGCTTACGGTGAACGCTCCATGCTTGATGCCTTCCAAATGGCTGCAGGCGCTATTGCAACCGAAGAAATAGGTGCATTAGTACCTATGCATCGATTCTATACATCTGTCGAAGGTTTTCTAGATACATCGGTTAAACGCACCATAGATCAAGCAGGCGAAAATGCCACGCTAGATACATTCGATGTTCAGATGTTACGCACTTTATTCATGATTCGTTACGTCGATCTTATTAAAGGCACGCTGGATAACCTCGTAACACTATCGATCGACATGATCGATGCCGACAAACTAATGCTCCGCAAGCGCATAGAAGAAAGCCTCCAGCGTTTAGAAAAAGAAAGTCTAATAACTCGGAATGGTGACGAATTTCTATTCCTTACTAACGAAGAGCGCGACATTACTCAGAAGATCAAAGCCACTGACATTGCCAGCTCTGAAGAAAACAAAGAGCTAAGCAGTCTTATATTTAAAGATCTATTGCTAGATGCCAATAAATATCGCCATCCGCTCAATAAGGTAGATTACAGTATCTCTCGGTACTTAGACGGACACGCACTGGATGGTCGAGGTGAGTCAGGATTAAAAGTAGAAGTTTTATCGCCACTCGATAGCGACTATAACCTATATAAAGAAGCTCGCTGCATCAATAAAAGCATGGAAGCAGAAGGCCAAGTTCTCATCAAGTTAACTGACGATAAACAACTATTTAGCGAATTAAGAACCTGGCTAAAAACCAATAAATTTATTCGCCTAAATGACGACGGCACCCAAGCCGACATTACCCGAATTCTTGCAGATCGTGGACGTGAAAACCAAGAGCGCAAAAAGCGCCTGCGAGCTCGTTTAGAAGACATGCTACTAAAAGCAGAAGTCTATGCCCTAGGCCAGCATTTATCATTATCAAGTTCAAATGCCAAAACTAAGCTAGATGAAGCATGTTGCTATTTGCTAGAAAATACCTACACAAAACTTAGCTTCATTAAAGTATACCAACCACCTCAAGACCCATGGCGTGAGCTAAGTGCGGTACTCAATATCGACGATATTGGTCAAATAGGACTGTCACTGAATGATGAGTCAAATAATCCAAAGGCACTGCAAGATGTAGAGCAATACATAGGTCTCAGAGCCAGCGGTAACGAACGTATTTTACTATCGGATATACTCGATCGTTACTCCAAGCGCCCTTACGGCTGGCCAGATACAGAGATCCTGTTAATTCTCGGACGATTAGCTGCAGCAGGGCGTATTTCGCTGTTACTTGGCGGAGGCACATTAGTATCCAAAGAAGCATTCGAGCCACTACAAAATGCACGTCGTCGTCGTGAAATATCTATCATTAAAAAGCGTCAAACTGGCGATGCTGTACTAAAGCAAGCGCGAAATTTAACGCAAGAATTCTTTGCTTCAATGGGTCCCGCAAACGAAAAAGATCTGTTTGAATTCTATGTTAAGCATTTTAAAGAATGGTTATCCAATCTTAAATTGTACAAAAGTAAAACCGATGTCGGACGATTCCCAGGCCAGAAAGTGATAGAGCAATCGGTGCTCACCTTAGAGCGTTTATTGAACAACGACGACAGTTTTGACTTTTTTAAACAAGTGGTCGATAACAGAGCCGAATACCTCAATTTGGAAGAAGACTATCGAGATATTCACGAGTTTTTTAATAACCAGCTGAATATTTGGCAACAATTACAACAAGCCTTAACTCAGTTTGATAAAAACCGCACAGCATTAGATCGAGACAAAGAAGCAAGCATCGCCTTGTCTGAGTTAAAAACTATTGAATCGTCAGAAGCGCCATACGGCATGCTTAATCGAGTAGCAGCTCTGGTTAATACAGTTGATACGGTCAACGTACGTATAGTAAGCGAGAAACGACATCACGCTATCGAGCGAGTAAACGAAAAAATCACACAGTTAGAAGCAGAGATAGCCAAAACCGGTATTGCTTCTCCTGAATTAAGTAATCGAATACTTCGTCCATTGCAAATAGTCAAAATAGATCTAGCAACCGAATCCAGTATCGCAGCTATCTTTATGTTACAAAAAGAGACCGCCGACGAACGCTTCGATGATGGTCTTGAAGAGCTAGAACGAGCAGTTAAAACAGAAGTAGAGCGTCGCGCTAAAGCCGAACAAGCCGCTAAAGCTCAAGATCCTTCTCCTAATATAGATACTCCAAAATCCATACAAGAGAAAAGACCAGAGCCTCCAATAGCCAAGCCTAAACCCGTTGTTGAGGTTAGGGTCAGCGATGTGTTCTCGAATGTATGCTCCGGCATCTATTTAGAAACAGAAAGCGAAATAGAAGCATTTGTTAAAGAGCTTGAAGCCGAGCTAAAGAAACAAATACTTAATCAAAACCGAATCAGACTTCGTTAAAATCAAGGAAGAATAGGCTATGGCTACGTCAGAGAGTATTACTAAAACAGAACTTCGCGATAAGCGTTTGCAGGAGCTACTGAATAGCTGCCAAGACCAAATCTTGCAGCAAATCATCGGTCCGTTTGGGCTAAATCCGGCAATGTTTGATGATAAAGAGGGTGGTAATGTCACCACTACGCATAACTTTGAGCAAGGCATCGTCGCGACAGAAGAAGATAAAGCCAAATATGGCGACTGGAAAACTGCAAAGAACGGCGGATACCAGCGCAAAGGATACGATTCGAATCGAGCTGCCAGTGGTAAACAGGCTAGTGATCAAGATTCAGATCCTGTTTCTGCCTATACAGGTAAAACGCTAAATCCAGATGATCGCCCGCATTCTGATCATGTTATTTCGGTAAAACAAATTGAAACCGACCCCAATGCTCAACTCTTTATGGATTCGAGTCAAAGGGTCGATATGGCGAATGCCCCCGAGAATCTAGTTGCATCGGAGGGTGGAATTAATCAGTCCATGCAGGACAAAGACAAGCGTCAGTGGGCAGATAGTGAGCGTAAAAAAGATCCCGGTAAAACCAATGCTGAATCTTTTGGTGTCGATCGTGATCTCTTAGATAAAACCGTGAACACAGCCGAAAAGCACGTCAGTCAGAGCGTATTAGTAGCTCAGCTCAAAAAACAAGGGGCAGAACTGGCAGTTACGGGAGCAAAAGAAGCTGCTAAAAACGCACTGCGCCAAGCACTCGGATTGGCCATGCATACGTTTGTTCATGGTGCCTTTGTTGAATTAAAGCCCATTATGCTATCGGCTAACAAAACAACCTTAGTAGACGATATCATCAGTGCTTTCAAAAGAGTAATCCTAAGAGTTAAAGACAAACTCAAGCACATATTGGAAGCAGGGCTCAGTGGATTAATTCAAGGATTTGTTAGTAATTTAATCACGTTTTTGATTAACAACATTATTACCACCGCTGCAAAAGTCGTTACCGTTATTCGTGAAGGCATGAAAGGGCTATGGCGCGCAGTTAAATTGATGGCTAAACCTCCTGAGGGTATGTCGTCTATCGAGATTGCTCGCGAAGTCTCAAAAATCATTGCAGCCGTAATCACCACATCCTTAGGCTTGGTCTTTGAAGAAGCCATTCGAGGCTTCCTCGCCAGTATTCCTATCCTTATTCCTTTACTAGATATTTTATCGCCCGTTATCACCGGCATTCTTACCGGTGTAGCAACCGCACTCATTGTGTATGGCCTAGATCGTTTTTTCGATTGGCTGTCAGTTGCCAATCCAGATAAGTTTTTACTGGCAATGGAATCAAATCTAGAAGCAACGCAATCGAATATAGAAACCATGTGCGACTGGCTAGAATCGCAATTCAATAACTCGAAAAACTACACAGCCATTAGTCAAGAATATCGCTTAATCGAAATCTATTTAAGTGATGTTCAAGAAAGCCAATCGGTTGTGCTGGCTTCACAACGCGAAAGAATATCAGCCAATAATCAGTTCAATAGCACGCTGGCAAGCCAGCTAACGATACAGGCTGAGCAAGAGAGCGACCTGATGGAGCAATTGGAAAACTACCTGAATAAGGAAAATCATTAATGGAATCAATTGTAAAAGGTATGGCTGTTATTCCGATAACCGAGGAAATGCTCCGAGATTTCGACTTTGCAGCTTTAATGCAGAGTTTCAGATCTGATTATGGCAAGCTCGATGATTTTAAACGCGTTCGTGATTCTCATAAAAATCTAAATGCAGTAGAGCAATGGTGGAAATCCAGCGAAATTGAAGAGGCGAAAGCGAACTCCCTAGAGCTGCAGGCTAGTTTCTCAAAAAAGCTAGGGCAGTTAATGGTGATTTCCGTTGCCCAATCGCAGATGCTTAACAACCAACAACTTCAGCTAAAAACGCAGCAAGAAGAAATAAAACACCAAACCGCCGAAATTGCCGAAGCCAACGAAACAATTAAGCAGCAACAGATCCAACTCGGAGCGCAACAGTCCGAGTTAGAAGATCTAATTACCAAACAGTTCGAGCTCAAGGGGTTTACCCTCAATGAGGCTAATAAGCTCTTCGAAATTGCGAACGATGTTCGAACAACCAAGCAGCGCATGATGGATAAATTTGACGAAAAGCACGATGCCGTTGTTCAGCTGCATGGCGAAGTCGCGGATGCCTTAGAGCGTATTGATAATGATCACCAAGCTCAACGCTCAGAATATGAAGCACTATTTGTCGAAAAAATATCAGGGGTCGATAACGTCTTCGATCAACAAGCTAAAGCATTTGAATCTCAGTTGGCACAGTTAACAGAAACCCTATCCGCGCAATACCTCCAGTTACAGGAGCAGCTTGCGCAGCATAAACACGCTAGCCAGCAGCTCGAAGGCACATTACGTGGCCGCTTAACCAGTATGTGGTGGCTCGCTGGCACAGGTTTTGGTTTAGCGGTCGCATCGACGTCAGCCCTTGTTTGGCTGAATAAAGGGCTGCTAGGTTAATGAGCACAAAGGATGGTTACCGAATTGAATTCGTTTTACAGAGCTTAAAAGCTCAGGACACACAATGAACACTAAGAGCATCAAAAGCTACGCCCCAAAAGCGCGTAAAGACTTCATCGCCGCCATTACCAAGCAAGCGGCCAAATACGGCATCACCGCCAAAGAAGTCACGCCAGTGGTTATCAAAGGCGATATGGCCCTAATAGGCGATGGTATTTTTCCCGCATCTATTGCCAAGGCTCGCCATGCGTTAGAAGAGCGTATTCAACAAACCAGCTTTCCTCAGCTAATCGAGCAAGTCGCATACAACTGGTTTAACCGCCTGTGCGCCATCCGTTATATGGAATTGCACGATTACCTAGGCCATGGTCGTCGGGTGCTTAGCCATCCAACCGAAGCCACCGGTTTTCAAATATTAGAAGACTGCCTCGACATCAACCTAGAGACAGATCTACCGGGCATTAACAAACAAAAAATCACCGCGTTAAAACTCGATGGCACCAAAGACGAACAACTTTATCGCGAGCTACTACTTGCCCAGTGTCACGCCTTGCATAAAACCATGCCGTTTTTGTTTGAAGCCATCGACGACGAAACAGAACTACTGCTTCCCGAGAACCTCACCAAAACCGATTCGCTGATTCACGACCTTGTCACCGAAATCGCAGAAGATGATTGGTCAAACATCGAGATCATCGGCTGGCTTTACCAGTTCTACATCTCCGAGAAAAAAGACCAAGTCATCGGCAAAGTGGTAAAAAGCGAAGACATTCCTGCGGCGACTCAGTTGTTTACCCCTAACTGGATCGTAAAGTACATGGTGCAAAACTCCTTAGGCGCACAATGGTTGGCCACCTACCCAGAATCGCCGTTAAAAGCGCAGATGGAATATTACATAACGCCTGCCGAGCAAACCGATGAAGTCAACGCCCAGCTTAAAGCCATTACCCCAGAAAGCCTGAACCCAGAAGAACTCACCCTAATCGACCCAGCCAGTGGTTCGGGCCACATACTGGTAGAAGCCTACGATCTATTTAAAGCCATCTACCTAGAACGCGGTTACCGCCAACGTGATATTGCCCAACTGATATTAGAGAAAAACCTATTTGGTTTAGACATCGACCAACGCGCCGCCCAGCTCACAGGCTTTGCTCTAATGATGAAAGGCCGAGAAGACGATCGCCGTTTATTCGAACGTGGTGTAAAACTGAATGTCATGGCCATGGTCGATAGCACAAGCCTAGACGTAGACACCTTAGTACACGGCATTAGCCTATCCCAGCATGGTTTAAATGCAGAAGACCTAACCGCACTTAAAGACTTATTCGAACACGCCACAACCTTTGGTTCGCTTATTCAAGTACCGCAAACACTGGCAGAAAAATTACCCGCTCTAAAACAGCTAAGTGAAATAAACAGCCAAGATATGTTTGTGAAAGAAATGTTGGAGCATTTAGCGCCCTTGGTGAAACAAGCTGAAATACTGGCAGTTCAGTATGATGCAGTGGTAGCGAATCCACCTTATATTGGTAGTAAGTACCATGTTCCTGTATTGAAAAAATATCTTAAAGATAATTACAGCGGTTACGAAAAGGATGTATTTTCTGCCTTTATCCATCGTGACCTTGCGTTTAGTAAGCCCCATGGCCGATTAGGTTTTATGTCGCCATTTGTTTGGATGTTTATTTCTAGCTATGAGGATTTAAGAACTCGCTTAATTGAAAAAGAAAGCATTTCTACTTTAGTGCAATTAGAGTATTCCGGTTTTGATGGCGCCACTGTTCCTATCTGTGCCTTTACCTTGAAAAAAGGGTATGTCGAGGCACAAAAGGGTTGTTATGTTCGTTTATCAGATTTTAAAGGGGCAGCAAACCAAGCGCCTAAGGCACTGGAGGCTTTAAAGAAACGAGACTGCGGTTGGTTTTTTGAGTCAGTCCAAGACGAGTTCAAAAATATTCCTGGCAGCCCAATAGCATATTGGCTAGATAAATCACTGAGTAATACCTATAAAGGAAACAATACCTTTGCGAATATCGCTCCTTTTAAGTCAGGTATGTCTACTACAAACAATGAACGTTTTTTAAGGTTTTGGTATGAGGTAGATTTTTCAAAGCTTAAGTTCAATGCAAAATCACTAGATGATGCTAAAGAAAGTGGGAAGAAGTGGTTTCCATATAAAAAAGGAGGAGGATACAGGAGGTGGGCTGGAAATGACGAGTATGTTGTGAATTGGGGGAATGATGGAGAGGAGATCAAATATGCAGTTGTAAATAACTCTAGTGATCCAAACACTAAGCATTGGTCTAGACGTATTTTTGGTGTTCCATACTTTTTTAAAGCATCATTGACTTACTCCCGAATATCGTCTTCAGATTTATCTGTTCGTTACTCTTCTGGAGGCACAATATTTTCGGATGCTAGTAACGGGTGTTTCCCTGAAGACAATCATTTAATATATTTGGCATTTCTAAACTCTACCATAGCCAAAGAGTTATTAAAGGTATTATGCCCAACATTAAACTTCATGGCTGGAGATGTCCAAAAGCTTCCTAATCCACTCTCTTCTAATTGGAATGACGGGCATAATAAATTAGTTGAAAGCTGCATTGATATTTCGCAAGCTGACTGGGATTCCCAAGAAACAAGTTGGAATTTCAAGCTTGACTATTATTCTTCTAGTAAAATTGAGGGGTACATAAATAGTTTTATCGAATTTTGGGTGGAGAGAAATAAAACACTTTTTTCTTGTGAAAAATCTTTAGATGATTATTTTTTTAACAATTTTAATGTACAGGGGGAAAGTTACGAAAGTAAGCGATATGCTGACTATTTAATTAATAGAGATCGTATTGCTATTCAGCAATTAGAAATTAATAAGATAATTTCTAATTGCATCGGCTGCATGATGGGCCGTTACAGCTTAGATGAGCCAGGTCTTATTTATGCCAATAGTGGCAACGAAGGCTTTGATGACTTAGTTGAAAGAGGCGCGTACACCAAATTCCCAGCCGACGATGACGGCATTATTCCACTCACCGACAAAGAATGGTTTACCGACGACGCCGCTAACCGCTTGGTTGAGTTTATCTCTGTGGCGTGGCCAGCGGAAAGCTTAGAAGAAAACCTCGACTTCTTAGCCGCCAACCTATCACCGAAAAAAGGTGAAGGCCCGCGCGATACTTTGCGTCGCTATTTAAGTGATTCTTTTTTTAAAGACCACACGCAAACCTACAAAAAACGTCCAATTTATTGGCTGTTTAGCAGCGGCAAACAAAAAGCGTTTCAGTGCTTGGTATACCTGCATCGCTACAACGAAGGCACACTGGCTCGTATGCGTACCGAATACGTCATCCCGCTAACAGCCAAAATGTCGGCTTATGAGCAAAAATTAAAAACCGACGCAGAAGCCAGTAGCTCCGCCGCCGAGGTAAAACGGTTAGAAAAAGAAATCGCACAACTGCATAAACAACAAGCAGAACTCAGCGAATTTGACGAAAAACTCCGCCATTACGCCGACCAACGCATAACGTTAGATCTCGACGACGGTGTTAAGGTCAATTACGGTAAGTTTGGCGATTTGTTAGCCAATGTTAAAGAGATCACCGGCAATAAGGCAGGGGAAAGCTAATGGAATTGCAAAGTTTAAATAGTATTTTTAAAGAGAGAATTCTTCGTATACCTGACTATCAGCGCGGCTATGCATGGACTCAGGAACATTTGGAAGCGTTTTGGGAAGATCTTTTATTGCTGGAAACTAATCGTGTTCACTACACGGGAGTGGTCACGCTTGAGCCTGTATCTAAAGAAATTTGGTCTAAGTGGGAAAACGATCAATGGCTTATTGAGGATGTTGATTACAAGCCTTTCTATGTGGTGGATGGTCAGCAACGCCTGACAACTTCAATTGTTTTGGTGCAAGCGATTATCGAATGCTTTCCAGAGGGAGAGATTCTCGCATCACAATCGATTGAAACAGTGCGTAAGAAATTTATCTTATATAAAGCGGATGACGCGATCCGAGAAAGCTATGTCTTTGGGTATGAGAAAGACAATCCCAGTGACGAATATTTGAGAACTCGAATATTCGGTATGTATTCTCATTCTGATCAACAACAAGAAACCTTATATACACGAAATTTATTAAGAGCTAAGTCGTACTTTAAAAATAAGTTGATGGATTTTACTGCAGATGAAATATCAGCTCTTTATAAAAAAGTTACGCAAAAATTCAAATTCAATCTTTATGTTATTTCGGATGAGATCGATGTTTTTGTGACCTTTGAAACCATGAATAACCGTGGTAAGCCATTGACGAGCTTAGAGTTACTTAAAAACCGTCTGATCTATCTTTCCACGCTATACACGAATAATACAGGTAAAGAGAAACTTAGAACAAACATCAATGATGCATGGAAAACCATGTATGAGTATTTGGGTAAAAATCCAGATGCGCCATTGAGTGATAACTTATTTTTGCGAAATCACTGGACTATGTACTTTAAGTACACGCGTCAAAAAGGTGATGATTATATTAAATATTTGCTTGATGAGAAATTTAATGCAAGAAATATTACTCATCCAAAAAATGAAAGTGATCGGTTGAATATTGATGAAATTTCAAGGTATGTAAAGAGCCTGCAACAGTCGATTGTTTTTTGGTTTTATATGCATAATCCATATCACAATCAGTCCAGCGCTCTTACTGATTCCCAGAAGCTATGGTTGGATCGATTAGAACGATTGAGTTTCCGTTCTTTTAAACCCTTAATATTGTCTGCTTTTTTGTCGGGTCAAGACGAAGATGAAATTACAGAGCTCTTGAAGTCAGCTGAACGATATAACTTTACTCTTTTTAACCTTAGTCAAAGGCGATCAAATACTGGGGATACTGAATTTTTCAGCATGTCGAGAGATCTATTAACAAATGATAAAAATATTTCAGAGGTAATAGTAACAATTAAGCGATGGGTTGCTAAGTATTTTAGCGCTAGTAAATTCTTATCTCATATAAAAGAAAAGTATGATTTAGCCCACGAGGGTTTTTATCGTTGGGATGGTGTCCATTATTTTCTTTTTGAACATGAACAATGGCTAAGAGAGATAGGTAAACAAGCCACTAGTAAATTGTCTTGGGATGTTTTGAAGTCTAATAAGAAAGACAATGTTACGTTGGAACATATTTTCCCTCAGACTCCAAAAGATCCATATTGGATTGATCGATTTGGTCATTTGGATGTTACTGATCAAGAGTTATTAACACACTCTTTAGGGAATTTATTGCCACTATCGAGAGCGAAAAACTCATCACTACAGAACGCTGCTTTTCCTAAAAAGGTGAATAATGGCGAAGGTATTGGATATTACAATGGTTCTGTTTCAGAGAATGAAGTAGCTGCTATAGGTGAGCGTGCTTCTGAAGGATCTTCAAAAGAATGGCGTCCGCAAGAAATCCTTGTAAGAGGTTTGGTGTTGCTTAGCTTTATGGAAGAGCGGTGGGATATTGAACTTGGCGATGATGAATTTAAGAAGAAGTTGCTTCACATGAGTGAAATTCAACTCTCGCCTTCTGAGTCAGTATCATGAATTTGAGCCAGTTAAGCCAAGGCCTACAGCAAGCCTTTTTCAAAGAAAATCACCGTATTGTTTTCTGGTACGATCCTGACCAGTCGTTTGTCGATGAGCTGCAGACGATTGCGCTTGATAATGTGACAACAGTTAATATGGCCCACGAGTCCGCTTTGGGTATTAAGCTGAAGTTGGAATTAGAGGATGTAGTAGGAAAGTATTTATTGTATTTTCCATTTGCTGAGCCTGAAGCTAATAAAGACTGGTTGTTGGATATTAAGCTGTACTCTCGTTGTTTTTACGCTGACCGTTTTTCAATTATTTTTAATGAGCTTGGATTGCATCAACAAAGCTTGCGAGAGCATTTGTCAAAGCGTGATAAGTTTTTGAGCAGTAAAAGCCGCCTTGTTGCACTTCATCGTTATGTTCAAGCTGACTTTGACGCAACTGAATTAGATATGGCCATGATCGCTGCTGTGGTTAAAGCCGACAGTTGTGATTTGTCGCATATTATTTTTGCATTGGCTGATGAGTTAGTGGGTAATGAATTAGGGCTTGAAGATGACCTTGCTTCTTTAGCTGAGCTGGAGAAATTCGACTTAATTCCTACTTTGGTCGCTTCGCTAGAGTCTGAGATTGGTTATCCAGCGTCAGTTGAAGAACATAATGGAGATGAGCCGTTTAAATTGGGATATTTCTTCATTCGATTACTGACCACAGGATTCTGTGAGAGTGTTGGTGATGTGCCTGATTGGGCAAGAGAACTGGTGATGTTATCGGCCAGCTCTCGAGCAACAGCCCGCGCGCTATTGTCGCGCTGGCGCGATAGTTCTCGTTACTACAAAGCGTTCGATGAAATGTCGACCTTAGTGGCCGCAGCATTGAGAATAAACGACAAGCTAAGCGCTTTTGATGCGAATCAACTTACTGATGTAATGACGTTTGAATATGTCGAACAGAAAATCATTGTCGATTTAGCAGAGGCGGTTCCGAATTCTACCAAGGTAGAACTAGAACATTATCGCAGCCTTATCTCGGCTCGCTTAGATGGATATTGGGCATCCAAACATAAAGATGATGCAATTCGCCGTAAATATCGCACTGTTTATACTGGGATACAGGCGGCTATTGATTTGTTCGATCTGCGTCTTCGATACGATGGCGGATTCCATTTTGATTCATGCCACGCTTTGTATAAAGCTTACGAAGAGGAGCTATATCGTTTTGATATGGCGTATCGCCATTACTTTGAGGCATCACATCGTGCCCATGTGGAGATTCTTAAAAAGCTCGATACAGCGGTTGAGAGCTGCTATGCCAACTGGTATATCGATAATTTGGCTAACAACTGGGGCGACCGGATTGAGGCGGAACAGCGTTTAACTCATTGGTATTTTGATGGTGTATCCAACCAGCAGAATTTTTATAGAGACACAGTACAGCCGCTATTTTCGTCTTCTAATAAACGTCGCGTCGTTGTGATTATCAGTGATGCATTTCGTTACGAAGCAGCAATGGAGCTGCGAGACCGCATAAATAATAAACGCTATTCCGAGGCAACGTTATCCTCTCAGATGGGAGTGGTGCCAAGCTATACGGCGCTTGGAATGGCGTCATTATTGCCACATAAAACACTCGAATACCGGGATGGTGTGGCTAACGATGTGTTTGTTGATGGTATGTCGAGTAGTGGCACATCATCGCGAAATAAAATATTGTCGGGTTACGGCGGAATTGCAGTAACGGCTGAGACAGTCAAAAGCTGGTCGCGTGACGAAGGTCGCTCTGCGTTGAAAGACCAAGAGTTGGTTTATATATATCACAACGTTGTGGATGCTCGTGGTGATAGTGCTTCTACGGAATCAGAAACCTTTATGGCGGTAGAGCACGCGATTGAAGAACTTACGGAATTGAGCCGCAAGATCTTAATGCATTTTAACACGTCGACGGTATTAATAACGGCCGATCATGGTTTCTTATTTCAGCAGGGTAAAATGGAAGATGCCAACCGGGCATCCTTGCTGCAGAAACCAACGAATACCCTGAAGTTTAAAAAGCGCTACGTAATTGGTTTTGGTTTGCCTGATACGACCGAGGCATGGAAAGGCTCTACTAAGGATACCGCAGGTACAGTTTCTGATACGGATTTTTGGGTGCCCAAAGGGGCTAATCGCTTTCATTTCGTTGGTGGTTCTCGATTCGTTCATGGTGGGGTAATGCCACAAGAGATTGTGGTGCCAGTGCTCACCATTAAACAGCTACGAGGCGAGAAAGCGACAAAACGGACAAAACGTAAGGTTGGGGTGATGTCGATCAAATCTACTTTGAAGATGGTAAATAACATCCAAAAGTTCGATTTGATGCAAACCGAGTCGGTAACTGATCAGATAACCCCAGTGACTGTAGCGGTCGCTATTTATGATGGCGATAGCAAAATATCAAGCGAAGAAACGGTAACGTTTGATTGCACCACGGATTCCGCAGCAGAGCGGAGTAAGCGCGTGAGGTTGTCTTTATCGGGAACAGACTTTGATCGCAAAAAAGATTACTTCTTAGTGCTTAAAGATAAAGATCTGAATACCGAAATAGAACGCTATAAGGTAACAATAGACTTAGCGTTTACCGATGACTTTTTTTAAGAATTGATGACAGAGTAAAAAGAGCATGGAAACAACCAACGATAAAGACCTGGATCAACTTCTTAATGAGCATTTTGCCGGTCGAGTTGTACGTAAAGACCTTACTAAGTTAATCAAGGAAGGCGCAAACGTACCTGTTTACGTACTCGAATACTTACTAGGTATGTATTGCGCTTCAGATGATGCAGACGTTATTGAGCAAGGGTTACGCAACGTAAAAACTGTGTTAACCGAAAATTATGTTCGCCCAGATGAAGCTGAAAAGGTGAAGTCATTAGTGCGCGAGCGTGGCACTTATAAAGTGATCGATCGCGTTACGGTGAAGCTGAATGAGCGCAAAGATAAATACGAAGCGACATTCAGTAATTTGGGCATTAAAGATGCCGATATTTCTTCCAGTATTGTTAAAGAATACGAAAAACTCTTAGTCGGTGGTATTTGGGTAATCGCGACATTGAGTTACTACCATGAAGATGGTCAATCAGGTTCTCCCTTTGGCGTAACCTTATTGAAACCTATTCAAATGCCCAATATGAATATGGAAGAGTTGTTTGAAGGGCGTGCCGCTTTGACAACGGACCAATGGCGCGAGTGCTTGATTCGTTCAGTAGGGATGGAACCTGCTGCACTGGATGTTGATGTGCAGTGGCATATTTTGGCGCGAATGATTCCTTTCGTTGAGAATAATTACAACGTTTGTGAGCTTGGCCCTAGGGGGACTGGTAAAAGCCATATTTACAAAGAATGTTCTCCAAATAGTATTTTGGTATCCGGTGGTCAAACGACCGTTGCCAACTTGTTTTACAACATGAGTAGTCGCCGAATAGGCTTAGTTGGCTTATGGGATCTGGTGGCTTTTGATGAAGTTGCAGGGATATCCTTCAAAGATAAAGACGGCGTTCAGATCATGAAGGATTATATGGCTTCTGGTTCGTTTGCTCGTGGTCGCGAGCAGATGGAGGCCTCTGCTTCGATGGTGTTTGTAGGTAACATCAACCAAAGTGTAGAGTCTTTGGTGAAAACGAGTCACCTGCTAGCACCATTCCCTGAAGCTATGATTGACTCTGCTTTTTTCGACCGTTTCCATGCCTATATCCCTGGCTGGGAAATACCAAAAATGCGCCCTGAGTTTTTTACTAATCGTTATGGTCTGATCGTAGATTATTTGGCCGAGTTTTATCGTGAAATGCGCAAACGTAGTTTTGCTGATGCTATCGATAAGTATTTTAAGCTCGGTAATAACTTAAATCAGCGTGATGTTATTGCTGTTCGTAAAACTGTGTCGGGGCTTTTAAAGTTACTTCATCCGCATGGTCAGTTTGATAAAGAAGATGTTCGTAAAACACTAGAATATGCACTGCAAGTTCGCCGCCGCGTAAAAGAACAGCTAAAGAAGATTGGCGGGATGGAGTTTTACGATGTTCATTTCAGTTATATCGACAACGATTCACTAGAAGAACACTTCGTTTCTGTCAAAGAGCAGGGCGGTGGTGGCTTAATTCCTGAAGGCCCAAGTAAGCCTGGCGTATTGCATACAATCGGCTTAAGCAATAAAGGGATGCCAGGACTGTATCGCTTGGAGCTTCAGGTAACGAAAGGAAGCGGTAAGCTAGCAACATCGGGCTTGTGGAATTCTAGTGCTGCTAAAGAACAAGTGAAAATTGCCTTCGACTTCTTTAAAGCCAATGCCGCGAGAATCAGCGGTGGCAATAAAGTTTCAGAGCATGACTTTCATTTACACGCAGTTGAGTTACAAAATACTGGGCCTTTCACTCACCTTGCTTTATCAAGCTTGGTTGCTTTTGCTTCCGGGCTGTTAGGTAAGCCTGTTCAGGGACAAATGGTTGTCCTTGGGGATATGAGCTTAGGTGGGTCGGTAACGCCCGTAGAAAGCGTTGCTGAGTGCTTACAAGTCGCGTTTGATGCTGGGGCCAAGAAAGTTGCTCTACCCATGAGTAGCGCGGTCGATATTCCAACAATACCAGCTGAGTTGTTTACTAAGTTTCAGACCAGTTTTTATGCTGACCCTGTAGATGCCGTGTTTAAAGCACTTGGCGTGGATTGAGTCGATCGCTAATCCTATTTGGTAGGCTCGCATTTTGATTATTTGAATTAAACGGATTTTTAGGTGAATTATGTCAAATCTTGATACCCAAATACTGAATCTTGTAAGTCTTCATGGTCCAGTTAAGGCTAGAAATATAGCAATAATCTTAGCTGAAGAGTTTGGGAAGCACGTGGACAGGAGTGATGTTAATTTTGCTTTATACCGAATGAAATCTGAAGGAAAAGGTGAAGTTAATTCATCCTTTAAATTGAGTGCTGCGGTAGTCGGTAATACGGTTAAGCGCGGACTGTCTGCAAAAAATACAGCATCCTCTGCTGTTATAGACACTCCGGTTATAAGTGCTTCTATTCAATTCACATCAGAGCAACAGGCTGTAATTGATCTTGATTCTCGTGAACATTTATTGATTCGTGGCCAAGCGGGGAATGGTGAAACAACTGTTTTGGCGGCAAGAGCTAGCTCATGACAAGGGCAAAGCAAAGCCATTCTGTCGTCTTTTTGATGATGTTCCAGAAGAGTTTTTTGAAGTTATTAAATAGTTAGCTTAAAGTAAAAAATATTACTTTTATATCACTAGAGGGACCTAAGTTGAAAATATTAGATGCAAGCAATAATCTGAAAAAGATACTTACCGAATATAAAAATAAAAATATCAAAATAATCACAGCATTTGCTAGTGGAACTAATGGCCTGGTTGATGGGTTACTAGAAAATGGAAATGATGTGGAACTTATGATCGGTACGATCAACTCATTTAGCTCACCAGAATTTATACAAGATTGTATTGATAAAAAATCACCCAACCTTACAACCTATGTCGACTTTAGATACGAGTCGAGTGTTCACTGGAAGGTGTACTTAATAGAGCCAAACATTACGATAATAGGAAGTGCTAATTTTACCAAGATTGGTGTTGGTTTAGCTCGAGATACAATGGTTCACATAGAAGATGATACTTTGTATTCTGATTACATCAAAAAGTATAAGCTGTTAAAGGCTATTCCTGGCGTCATTAACTCTGCAAGTGATGATTTTGAAAAGTCATTTGAAATCTATTCTAAAAAGCATGACGACACGCAGCGATGGTTAGTTAAAAAGAGTTCTTATATTAGTCTATCTGATTGGCTTGCTAATGAAGCTAATCAGACATTGCAGTTGTTCGTATGGGACCAAGAACACACAGCTGAGAGCATAAAAAAAGCGAAGTCTTTTCTTGACGAAGATGAGTATGCCGAACACTATAGCTACGAAGTGGCAGGGGATGAACCAATTTACAATGAGGGTGATATAGTATTAACAGCTGATGAAAAAGGTAATAATTTGAAGTTTGTACGCTTTGATCGGATAATAAAAAAGAAAAATAAATATTTTCTCTTTGTATTAAAAGGAAATGAATGCCATGTCCCATTTAATCTACACGGAATTAAAGGAAAGCTAAAGTCATTAGTTAAAGATTGTTATGAATATACACGGTGTACAATTCATCGTGATGATCTCGAACCTTTGGTGCTTTCTGATTATAAACGTGTTAGCAGTAAGAATTAGAAGTTAGACTATAGCTGCTCTTAATTAATACAGAGGACACGCACTTTTATGCGTTTATCGAGTGGTGCTATTTTTACTGATGGGCGAGATGCATAAAAACTGCTGCTTAGGTCGGTTGGTCTTCCCTGGTATGGTAAGCGCTCAAACAACCCCACCTGTCATTTTAAATAGCCTCCAGTTCTATATTTTCTGGCAGCAGTTTTTCAATATCGCCCAGTTTTTCATAGTGCGGTAATCGCGTCAGTACCGAACGTAAATACGCGTAGGGTTCGATTTTGGCGGTTTCTATTATGCCGTACAGTATGGCACTGGCTTTTACGCCGCGCTGACTATCACTAAATAACCAGTTTTTGCGTCCAATCGCAAATGTTCTGGTTGAATGCATCGGAACAAGTGCTCTGGAAAAATCGAACAAAAACTCTCTGTTATGATATTTGCATAGATGAAATGGATAGTATCCTTTTGGGTACAGTATTACCGCATACAGGGCATTCTACGGAATTAATTTCTGAATGAGTTCTTTCTAAATGACGCTTCAAGCTCTTTACTGTTAGGCCAATATTTCATGAAGGGCAAAGTGTGAAGGATTTACCTTGGTTGCTTGTGAGGTTACAACTGCTGTTACTCATGTAGTTAATCTTGCGAATCCCCTTGCAGTATCGACTTGTTCATAGAGTGTAAACCGCACTGTACGCAGGATTTGGTCACTAAGAGCAGACATCAAATTTGCTGGTATTGAAAATAAAGCTTTTTGGGCATGGTCACCAAATTGTCACGGTTTGGTCACCATTGGAGTTTTGTAAGTGATCACTTACTTGGGATGTACTGCAGTTATGGCCCGCCCGGCAGAATTCGAATCTGCGACCTCTGCCTCCGGAGGGCAGCGCTCTATCCAGCTGAGCTACGGGCGGTTAGGGCGCTAATGGTATGTGTTTCTTGGTTTGGCGTCCAGTGTTGCGATGGTAGCTCAGTTAACCTCGCTAGCCGATGGATCTTGATCGTTTACCTCAGCCTCAATGTTGGGGTAGCGCGTTACATATATTCTTAGTAATCGATCATGGATCTCTTTGTCGGTATGTTTGAACTGGCTGAGCTTTGCGATAGCTTTGTTCTTTAAGTCGAGTTCTTTTGCTAAACGCGCTTGTTTGGCAACTTCTTTGTTGTTCTGCTCGGTATCGTTAAATTCTTGCTGTTGCTCTAGGTGTCGCGCCAGCGTGGCTTGGTGTTGCGCTTTAGCTTTTAGCACTTGCTGTCTTAATTCTGTGATGTTATCCGATATATTGGCTATTTCTTGATGTGTTAGTGCTTTATTCTGGTGTGCTTCTAAGGCTTGAATGAGCTGATCGCTTTGGTACTGACCTGTCGGCAATATCTGCAATGAAATAATGTCTTTCTGTTCGTTAAATGTTTTTATTACTGAAAACTGGCTGTCCAAAAATCGCATTAAAGCGTCTTCTGATAAATTCGCACCAGTAAGTAAGTCTGGTATTACCAAGCTGGGAGCATAAAAAATGCGAATGCCAGAGTGGGTGCTAACAAAGGTAAATAGCTCGGCGGAACTTAATATTCTTTCTGGAAAGCGATAGGTTTGGCTGACGTCATTGTATTCGATATCTGTATTGCACCATGATAATGGCGATATGGCTAATAGCAGTAGGTAGGTTAAAAAATATTTCATCGATATTTATTCTATTTGAATCACAATTTTTTATAACAAATGGAACTAGATGGGAGGCCGAGGGCCTCCCATTTAGGTAAAGCTATGCTTTAAGGATTTGGTAGGTATTTATATCCACAAATACCGTCAAGACAATCGGCTTCAAGAAATACACCACCATCAATACCACTCGTTGTTCCCGTTCCACCGGCAATTTCGTAGCTGGCTTTTAGTGTTGATTTTCCTTCAGCGCTTTCTATATTTAACCCGCCGCCTAAGCCGCCAAATGTTTCATCTCCATTTATCTCGGTCGGTGATGCATCGCCGCCAGTAAGCGTTAGAGCTCCATTGATGCTTGCATTCTTTGCCGAGGTAATATTGATGTAACCACCATCGCCGCCGCTTAGTAATCCATTGCCACCATCAACTTTAATATTGGCGTTCACATTTGCTTTGCCATTTATGCTGGATAAATTGAAGTTTCCGCCTTGACCGCCATCATTATAACCATCGTCTTCATCAGCTTCAGGTACGGCATTATCGTTCCCCCCGAGTAAACTAAAATCGCCAGAAATATTAATATCATTTACGCTGTATATGTTTACATAGCCTCCGTTTGACGTTGGACCATTGCTATTATCAGAGGCATTCGCAAGAACAGAACCGTCGAAATCAATATTTAGATTTTCCTGCAAAGCTTGATGCCCCGTAAGAATACCAATCGTTAAATTACCGCCGTTAGCACCGGTAGGAATCGACGTAGTATCACCACCGGTTATAACTTCACCTGCATTCAGATAAAAATCGGTGGAGATGTTAATAGGTGCTGCTGGTGCGATGATATTTGTGTAGTGCTCACCAGAATTAGAGTTTGTGGTTATTGCAATTGAACCAGCTCTTTTGGCAACGTTTGCCGAACCTCCGGAAACGTCGATACTGCTATAACCTACAATCTGAGTAGGCTGTTCAGAGGTTATTTGCGATAAATGTGCGATGGCGATGTTACCGCCATTTCCTGCATAACCGGAACCCGCTTCCGTTGTTTCCGTCGTGCTGCCACCATTCGCAGAGATATTGCCAGAAATTGCCATTAAAATGGGGTTGATATAGCTGATGTCGCCGTCATATGAATCGAAGGCACCAATAGAGATATTGCCACCGTTACCAGCGGTATAACCATCAAACGCACTATTGCCACCGTTGACGGTCAGGCTGCCGGTATTGATGATACGTGGCGTACGAACATTACTGCTAGCACTGTAGTCATCTCCCCCTAGTGAAACTGAAATGGAGCCACCGTTGCTGCCTTTGCCACCATCACTCGAGTCATCATTGAGAATTGAGCCTGAGCCTAATGCACTAATTGCACCGCTATTAATCAATTCGCCATTGGCATACAAGTAGTTGTATCCGGCAGAAATAGTTGTTGAACCGTTGACGCCTGAGCCTGCATTGGCGCTGATAGAGCCTGTGTTATATACGCTGCGATTCGCATAAACGTTAACACTTTCACCAGACCCCGCTTGACCTAGCGAGTTGTTGCCCCCCACGGCTAATAAACTACCGCTATTTTCCGTATAGACATCGGAATAAAGGGAGATTTCACCGGCGTTGCCGCCAGCGGTATCGACATCACCATCTGCACCAGAGGTAGTAAGTGTGCCGCTGTTTTGAATGGTGTTTGCGTTAATATCTAAATCACCGCCATTTTGACCAGGGAATTGCCCAGATAAATCTATGGTGCCACTGCCGTAATATGCAGCAGGAGTGAGACTCAAGCTTGGAGTGCTGCTATCAGCTTCGTCTGCGATGACTTTTATGGTGCCGTCGTTTTGCACATCATTGAATAGGTATAGTGTGAAGGAGGACGCGTTAAATTCTAGAGATAGTGTTACGCCAGCGGCGATTTGTAAACCGGTGACCACGCTAGATTGCACGGCAAATTTCGGTTCTGTTTCACCGGTATTGGCATCAATAATCGTAACCGCGCCGTCGTAGCTGTACATGCGGTTTTGATATAAATAGAGAGTGCCTTCCGTTAGTGCTGCCAGTGCTTCATCCGAGGATATATTGCTAGAAACCGTGGTGTCTGCGTTAATGAGCGCTGGGTTATTACCTAACTGTACTGCAGTCGTTGGCAGTTCATAACTGGTATCGGGCGTTCCTTTTGCCGCAATATTTAGTGGTGCTTCACTGTAGCTTTTGGAGATTGCAATGGTGCCGCCGATGCCTGCAACGTGGAGCGAATCTCCCCCCGTTGCACTAATAACTGAAGTACCTAAATCATTGTTTTTAAGCCCAATACCCTTATTACCACCGGATGAACTATCGCCACCGCAAGCGGTGAGGGCAACGGCAGTTGCTAGAATACTAACTTTGAGTGGAAGATGAGTGATACGCATACCAATTCCTTGTATGAATGTGTGTGCCTGCGATATGCGCAGGACATCGAATTATTTTTAGCGGCATCAAAATAGCATTTTGTAGTATTAAGTAAACGCCACAAATGGACAATATTCATAGCTAACGATTGTTCAGCTTTTGGCGACGTAATTAAGTTGTCATTCCTCTTTGCTATCCTCCAGCTACCATTAAATAAGTCGGCTCGTATTGGTTGTTTCCTTCATGGAATAGGATGTTCTCTGGCCGCGGTCGCTTGTCGTCGTTGAAAGGAGTAACGTGTGCTCACGTCTTTAGAAGGATGGCAGACCATGAATACATCACACACAGAGCTACTGGATTATGGTTGGGGTTTGTCCTCGCTGGGTTTAATTCTAGTGGCGGGTTCTGATACCGCTATTTGTGCAATTTTGGTGGGGGATGATCGTAGTTCGCTCTTAAATGAATTACAGCAGTCGTTTCCTGCTGCGCGCATTCGTCAGGATGATGGGCGCTTGGCTACGCGCATTGGTAAGGTTATTCGGTGCCTAGAGCAACCCCAAGAATTATCGGCATTACCGGTGTTAGAAATGCGTGGTACAGAGTTTCAGCGTCGTGTTTGGAGTGCTTTGCAGCATATTCCGGTTGGTTCAACAGTAAGTTATTCGGCGTTGGCAGAGCAAATCGGTGCGCCAGCGGCAGTTCGTGCGGTGGCCGGTGCTTGTGCGGCGAATAAGTTGGCGGTGTTGGTTCCTTGTCATCGAGTGGTGCGCTCAAATGGCGAGCTATCAGGTTATCGATGGGGTGTTCAGCGTAAGCAGTTTTTATTGCAGCGTGAGCGTCAGTGGGTAAAAGAAGCGGGCTAATCTGTACTATTGTTTTTCTTATTGCTGAGTAGCTGCTCGGCTTTTTCTTGCTGTACCTTAACGATGGCCAATTTTTCTCGCGCGTTTTGGCGTTCTTCTTCGCTTAGTTCTAAATCAATACTGTGTGCTTCGAGCTTAAGTTGTTTTTCTTTAAGCCCTTTTATGACTTGTTTGATGGCTCGTCGAGACACTCCGCGCGCGTCATCACTCATAAAGTTCGCTATTTTCTGCACTATTTTTTCAAGCTTCATTACTTGGTTCCTCGCTCGCATCCGTGGCGAGAGTTTGGCGAACTTGGGTTACATCTTCGTCACTGAGCTGAATCATAGTTTGTGCTTTGGATGTCTGCGGTAGCTGAGCCAAAATAAGTGCCTGCCCTGCGCTAATCAAGCTCAAGGCTATTTGGCGCGCGTAGCCTTGATCGTTCATTAGTGATGTTGCTTGTGCCGGTGTCACTATATGTTCACGAATCATACGTTCGGTTTCACTATCTGCCCGCTCGTGCGCATCATCAAGACGTAATTTCTGGTGTTCTAATTCCAGCAAATAATCATTGAAGAAACTGGCCGCTGCGCTCGGCTCATTGGTGCTTTTGGCAATAATGTTTTCGAGTAATGTAATCACCTGACGGATGTCTTGGCGTAGGGCTTCATAAGCTGCGTGCAAAGTGTGGTGACGACCGTGAAGCGCTGGGTATAAGTTACCATGCAGTTGACCTGATGTTTTAACTGCTTCGACCATGTGATACGTCGCAGAGCGAAACTGCCTGAGGGGCTCAAGCTCTGTTGTGCCAGGCGTTTTATGAGCAAGGCTAATAAAACGCACGATGGCGTTGTAGAGCGTTTTGATGCGGTTGTGATAAGCATCGTCGATTTGTTTTTCAGTGAATTCTTTTGCGGGTGGTAGAAGCGATTCGGTATGAGAGCTGCGCGGCTCCCAATCTAACGCTCGTAATACAATATCCAAGGCATGACGTGTCAGGCGCTGACTTTCTTGGCGCGTGACGCTGGTTGTCGCCAGAGCGGACTCTAGCGCTGCATCGTTAAGGTAGCGCGGTACTTTTATCGAAATCGTATCCGCAGGAATGCGTTTTTCTAGCCACTTTGTTAGGCGTTCTAACTGCGGCAGCATGATGGCTACCCCTAAGGTATTAAAGACCGTATGGAACAAGGCGAGACGTAAGGTGTAGTTGTCTGCTGCTATGCCCAAGCCATTACCCAGCAGTTCGACCACAGGTATTAGAATAGGCAGCGCGAGGAGCGCAACAAGGCCGGTGACGAGATTAAAAACAACATGCCCTAGCGCTAAGCGTTTACCCGCTGCATTAGCGCTAATACTGCCGAGGATGGCCGTGACTGTGGTGCCAATATTGGCGCCGATAGCGACAGCAAGTGCATCCTCATAGTGAATTTGTTGATGAGCTAGAGCGGTGAGTATCAATATTAATGTCGCATGACTTGACTGCATAACAACGGTGGCAATGATGCCTAAGCCGGTAAATAGCAGAAGAGCGGTAAAACCTTGAAAAGGCATCGCGGTTAATTGCATTTGGCTTTGCAAATTGCTGAAGCCGTCCTTCATGAACTGAATGCCAAGAAAAAGAAAGCCAATCCCAGTTAATAAGTGCCCAAGGCTACGCCATGAGGGGCGGCTTTGTAGTTGCAGTACGATACCGAACACCAGTAGAGGTAATGCAAGATCGGATAAATTAACTTTCAAGCCGAACCCTGCGATCAGCCATGCGCCAGAGGTCGTGCCTAAGTTAGCCCCAAATATGATGGCCAGCCCACTGCTGAGTGAAATTAATCCTGCGGATAAGAAGGAAATACTCAATAGCGATATCAGTGAACTGGATTGCATTAGGGAGGTGCTCACGACACCTAACGAAACGGATTTCCCAGTGCTATTGGTTAAGCGTTGAAGCCAGTGTTCCATCCAGCCGCCACTAAGACTCTGAAATCCACGCTCCAGCGACATCATGCCAAATAGAAAAACGGCCACACCAGCGGCAACGGTTAAAAAGGCTTCGCTACGCCAAAATCCCAACCCCAGCCCTAGCAGAAGCACAGGTAGTGCTATCCGCTGAAATTTCGTCATGCATGACCCTTAATCTGAATATGTATTCAGTAAAGCTAATTGTCGCCGTACAGCAAGTTATAAGCAGTGATCAAGATCACGTTTTTGTTATCCACATGTATCCACAGGAAGGTGTGTATAAGCTGTGGGCGCGACGGGGTTATCTTGTGTGTAATCAAAATTGACGAATTTTCACAGCTTGCCTGAGTGGATAAATGACATGCAAGGCGACAAAATTCCGCCAAGCTATATTGATGATTTTGTTAATATTTTGACGTTTTTTGCGATAATAGACAGTTCTCTAAAAGAACGTTTCCCAATCATGAAGATGTCCACAGATTCTGTGGATAACCACTCGGATAAGTGGCAAATAAGCATTAAGCGGGGGACTGAAATCGGAACGTGCGTTTGAATTGTTCAAAAAATAACCAGCGGCAAGTTGCTCGCCGCCGGTTGTTTTCATTAGGCCAAGTGCTGTTTTAGCGGTTCGTGCTGTTCAGCATTTAGACGTGGTCCAAATTGGCTTACCACTTGTGCAGATGCCGCACTGGCTAAGCGGCCTGCAGCCGCAAAATCATGGCCGTGAGTAATGGCATACAAGAAGGCACCTGCGAACATATCGCCAGCACCATTACTATCGACAGCAGTAACGCTGTGCGGCGCAATGGTGTGTAATTGCTCGCCATCAAAGGCGACAGCGCCCTTTGAGCCAAGCGTAATGGCGAAGGTTTTGGCGACTTTTTTCAAGCCTTCGATAGCGGCGTCGATATCATCAGTATTAGTGAATAACTTGGCTTCTTGTTCGTTGCAGAACAATAAATCGACACCTGTACCTATCATGTCGGTAATGCCTTCTTTGAAAAACTGCACCATGGCAGGATCAGAGAAAGTCATCGCTACTTTGACGTTATTTTGACGGGCTAGCTCACGCACACGAATAGCGGCTTCGCGCGATAGTTCAGATGTGACTAAGTAGCCTTCGATGTAGACATATTCAGATTGCGCTAAAGCGTTTTCATCAATGTGCTTTTGATGTAGTTCGCTGGTAATACCTAAATAGGTATTCATCGTGCGTTCGGCGTCTGGGGTTACCATTACAAGGCACTTTCCGGTCACGCCTTCGTCGCGTGGGCCGTTCATGTTGGTGTCGACACCGGCCGCTTGCATATCGGCCACATAGAATTCACCAGCTTCGTCGTTGGCGACATTACAGGTGTAATAAGCCTTGGCCCCGAAGTAGCTTGCACCAATAATGGTATTGGCAGCGCTGCCGCCACAGGCGCGTTTCTTTAAGCCATACTCGGCTTGCAACGTCGCCAACATGCTGGCCAATTGATCTTCTTCGATCAATGTCATCATGCCTTTTTCAATGCCAGCCTTGGCAAAGAAGGCGTCGTCAACTTCAAACTCTTTATCGACCAGCGCGTTGCCGATGCCGTAAATGTGGTAACCCATGTGGACTCTCTAATTTGGAAATGTAAAACCGAAGGCAGTTTAACTTACTTTGCCCTAGATATCTGACATTGGCATGAATTCGCTCTGTTGTTACAACTTTTTCTTTGCACGTTGGCTGTGTGGCTCGCGGCAGTTTATGATGGCGGCATGAATAAATTCACCCGTTTTGTGCGCCAACGTAAGCGCGTACGCCAAGCGGTCTATCAAACCGACCGCAATATCATGCGCAGCATTGTGCGAACCATGTTGGTGTTGTGTTTGTTTGTGCTGCTGCACGTGAGTGCCATGGTGCTGTTCGAAGGCATGTCGCCTTGGCATGGATTTTGGCTAACCATGACAACTTTAGCGACGGTTGGTTATGGCGATACTTCTGCGACTACGGTTGCAGGCCAGCTTTCTACCATTATCTTGATGTTTATCTGTGGCATAACCGTGATGACCTTGCTCATTAGTGATTATGTCGATTATCGAATTGCACGCCGCGAACGCATTCGTAGCGGTCACTGGGACTGGAACATGGCTGATCACATCCTCATTATCAATGCCCCTAAATACAATCGAGAGTCGTATTTTCATCGCATGATTTCGCAAATTCGTGAATGCGGTGAATTTAACGACACGCCGATTATGCTGCTGAATGAAGACTTTACCGATGGCTTGCCCGATAGTTTGCGTCAGTTAGGCGTTGTGCATGTGACTGGACTTGCTAGTCGTCCTGAAGATTTGGATCGTGCCGGTGCGAAGCGTGCTGCGCATATTGTTGTCTTGGCTCGAGACGAATACTCTGCCGACAGCGACAGCTATACCTTTGATGTTTCGCATCGTTTATTCGAGCTACACCTTGGCCACAAAACGATTGTTGAATGCGTTGATGATTTTAATCGCCCACGTTTAAAAGCACTCGATATCCGTGCCTTGTTGCGACCCATTCGTTCGTATCCCGAAATCATTGTGCGTGCCATGGTTGCTCCAGGATCTGAGCTGTTGATTGAGGATATGTTTACTCATGCTAACGACCATACGGTACGTTATCCTGTGTGGTTGGAAGGTGAGCGTTGGGCTGATGTGGTAACGGCTATTGTGCAAGCGAGTTTAGGTACTCCACTGGCCTACGTTACGAAAGACGGCCATGTTGAAACGCACCCTGATGGTGAATCCCACATCCATGCGCAGTCGCTGCTGATTTTGGTACACACCGAGCGGACTCCGACGACCAAAGAGGTCCATCGAGCAATCGAGCATCACTTCAATACGCGTTTAAAAGACGTCGAAAATTAAGAAAAAGCGCCTGACTTTACCGCATGGCGCTTTACCCTTTGGCATAAATTGGGCAAACTATAGCCAAATTGTAACTTTATAACAGTTTCCTATGCCGCCACGCCAATCCGGTTCCACTCTTGCTTTAATGCTCTGCACTCTGGTCATTATGATGGCCAGTATGCAAACGCTGCACGAGGAGTTAGTGGGCCACGCGATTGGCGAGCACTGCGAGTTGTGCTTAACCGCTGCCGATAGTGGTGGCTTAATCCCGCTAGCGATTGCTTTACCGACTTTAATTCTCGATAAAACGCCAGAGCCCTTAGCGCCACTATTGCCAACCCATGGCGAAGTGCGTGTTATTCCTCAAAATCGCGGACCTCCTACCGCGAACTAACGTCACGCTAGTTATTACATTCAAATCATTGACTTAGTTTTTTTAGAGGAAGACGCATGCGTCCTTTTTTCCGTGCTCCTGTTATTCATACAGTGGGCTTGCCTTTGCTATTGGCAAATTCTGTATTGGCTTATGCCGATGCCAATGCTCTAGATCACGATAACGCCATCGAATTAGAAACCATTACAGTCACAGCATTGCCCAATAATGCTTCAGCCACCGATTCTGCGCAGCCGGTGTTTGTTTTATCTGACGATGATCTAGAGCGAGCTCGTGCAACGTCCTTGGGTGAAACCCTGAGCCAGCAGCCGGGCATCCATAACAGCAGTTTTGGTAGTGCGGTCGGCCGACCTGTTATTCGTGGGCTAGGGGGTGGCCGTGTCAACATATTGCAGGATGGTCTTAAGGCTGTAGATGCTTCAACGGTAAGCCCTGATCATGCCGTCGGTGTGCAAACCAACACAGCACAACAAATTGAAGTAATACGTGGGCCTGCAACCTTACTTTACGGTAGTGGGGCTTTTGGTGGTGTGGTCAATGTGGTTGCTGCAGAGCCGCAGGAAGAGGGGGTCGAATCCGAGGTTAACTTGGGCTACAACACGGTTAATCGCGGTAAAGATATTCGTCTCAATCAACAAGGTCGTCAAGGCGACTGGGGTTGGAACTTCGGCGCAGGTCAATTACGCAGTGACGATTATCGCGTGCCGAGAAAAGCTGGTGAAATTCATAATGACGATGGTGTGTTGGAATACCACGATGCTGAGTCGAGTCGTTTAGACAACAGCGATATTGAATACAACCGTCAGTTGAGTGCTGGTGGGCGTTATTTCTTTGATACTGGTTCGACCGGTTTAAATATCAGTCGCCTTACTAGCCGGTTTGGTTTGCCCGGGCATGATCATGGCGACGAAGAAGCGGTACTTGATCCTGCGGCGGCAGCTGATGAAGAGGGCGTTGCCCGAGTGAATCTAAAGCAGCTCCGTATTGCTTTAGACGCCAAAGCCAGTGATCCGCTTCCGGGGGTCACTAATCTTAATTTCGATTTAGCGTGGACGGATTACGAACATAGCGAAGGCCATGTAGAAGCGCACGATGACGCGGCTGTTGCGGAGCCTGATCATGAAGAGCATGGGCCAACCACCTTTGCTAAAGAAGCAATAGAGTCGCGTGTAGCACTATCCCTAACGCCGATTAGAAGTATCGAACAGACAGTGGGGCTGCAAGGTTCGCAAACCGACTTTTCCGCCATGGGTGAGGAGGCACTCGTGCCATCGACCCAAACCAACGAGATAGGGGTCTTCTGGTTGGCCGAACGCAACTTTGGTGCCGTTACTCTGAGTGCCGGAGCGCGCTGGGACCGAGTTCAGCACTCACCACAAACTCCAGATGACGTTAACAGTGTTTGCGGCTTTGGCTTAGACGCGTATCAAAATAAAACGTTTGGTAATACGAGCGCCTCCCTTGGTGCTCTGTACGATATTGATGCCAGCTGGCAGTTAGCGATTTCGGCAACATCGGCTTTGCGTGCGCCGGATGCAGAAGAGCTGTTTTCTTGCGGTGCGCATGAATCCACTCTGACGTACGAAATTGGTAATCCTGATTTAGATTCAGAGCACTCATATAATTTGGATGTTTCTGTACGTCGCAATGTCGGGCGTTGGACCGGAAGCGTCAGCCTATATCAAAATCGGGTAGACCAATTTATCTATCAGCAGGCTTTATTAACAGGTACTGATATCGTGCTGGTGGATGATTTACCGGCTTATCAATTTATCCAAGACGATGCCGTGTTGCGCGGTGGTGAAGTGACTGTTGGTTACGCCATTACGCCGCAGTGGCAACTTACGGCAATGGCCGATCGGGTGCGTGCTGAGTTAGTTGACGGTGGAAATTTACCGCGTATGCCTAGCGACCGAATAGGCGCTGGGGTTAATTATCAAGCCTTGCATTGGCAGGGGTTTGTTAATTGGATACATAACGCGGAGCAAAATCGTTTAGCCGATAATGGCGAAATCCCAACCGCTAGCTATCAGCTGTTAGATGCTGGTATTGGTTATCGCTGGTATCTAGCTACGGTGGAATATCAATTGGATTTAAAAGGTACCAATTTATTGGATGAAGTGGTGCGATATCACACCTCGTTCGTTAAAAACACTGTACCGCAACCTGGACGTGGCTTTCAGTTAGCGTTTGCTGCGCAGTTTTAACGAAAATTGAAGGGTAGTAATGGCAACATGGATGTTGCCAACAGCAAAACAACGAACTACTTAAAGGGAATCCACAACTTTGGATTATTAATGGGAGTTGTATTCGGCAGAGAAATATTCGGCAAATCAAAAATCAAAGCATCGTCGAAGCGAGTCAAGGGAAAGGCATCTTTGGTCGTCGGGTGTGTTTGCAAAAAATTGCGCAACTCACCACTTGTCACCATTTTACCTAAGCCATATGTCAGGCGCTCGGCCAGTGCTACGTTGTCTTTGGCGACAAAAAAGTACATCGGAAACGGATAGGAAATAATAATGTGATCGAAGACAATTAAATCATCACCACCGTATCCCTCTATCTCGGCATAGACTTCGGTTATTGCTCGAGGAAAGTAATCACAGCGTCCTGCTCGAAGCATGTTGTACATCAATTCAAACTTGTGCACACGCTCAAGTGTATAGCCCGCGCTTTCTAATATGTCAGAATCTGGCCATTGATCGCCTTGACAGGCAGTGAGGGCTTTTAGTGCCGCTTCTTCACGAATATCCTGAAATTTAGTCAGATCGCCACGGCGAATAACGGGTACTCGCCGCCCTAGCAATCCTGCGTAAAGCGGAATACGAATGGGCAGACTGTTTTTTTCGCGCTCAGTAGTGGAACCGGCCCAAAAGATATCAATCCAACCATCTTCAAGCCCTAGGAATCCACGATTTTGGCTAAAGTTATTTGGGCTTTCTGCAATCGTGGCGGCACCGTACTTGTCGGCACTCGCATCCATGACTTTGTTTAACAAATCGATGTAGTAACGGTGACTGCCGTCAAAATTCGTACGCGTTGACTGCACTAGATACTCTGTCGCCTGTGCCGCTGGCATGAGAATCATAAGGCTGAAAAGCAGGGGTAGTAATCTCATAAATGGAGCGATAACCATTGCAACAGAAAAATAAGCATAGCGTAAGGCGTAACAAGTTTGTGTAATAAACCTGAAAGCGGCGCAAAGTTACATATTGTCACCATACTCGCGCTGACGTTTTGATTCTATATACTGCCGTCTCCTAGCAAAGGATTGTTTCCATGTTAAACCTTCGTTCATTATCGTTCGCACTATTAATTCCAGCATTGTTGAGCCTATATGGCTGCCAAGATGACAAATCAGAAGCGACAGCTGGGCAAACGTCTACGGCTAGCCCCAACGCTATGGCGATCGATGACACTAGCGGCCCTATTAATGAGCCGATAGATTCTTCCCTGTACCAAGGTATGCCACTTGAAGTCGCCTTGATTGCCGAAGGTACTTATGACGACGGCACCGTACTAGCGGTCACTTTTTCTGCTCCACTTGATCCAAAACGTGATTTTCAATCGTTTTTACGTGTTAATCGGCTAATTAAAAATAGTAGTGATCAGGCCTCTGAGGCAGAGCATGTAGCCGAGGTGATCTCGGGCCAGTGGATATTAGCCCCCGATGCCCGTCATGCTTACTTTACTCAAATCGATCCAGATACTCGTTATCGGGTGACGGTGCAGCCAGGCTTAGTTGGACTGACGGGGGTTAGCTTGATGCAGCCACATACGGCTGATATCGATATTGGCTCTATTGCGCCGAGTGTGTCGTTTGCCAGTTCTGGCCACTTTCTCCCTTTAGGTTTGCATTCTGGCTTACCGATTTATGCTCTGAATGTCGCCGAAGCAAATGTGAGCTTTTTTCGCGTTGAACCGGGCAAAGAAAAAGCCATGATGAACTGGATCGGCAATAGCGTTAGTCGTCCTTATTATTGGATGGATACCATTCCAACCTTTGCATCTTTGGTACACGAAGGCCGATTTACGTTGACGACTGAACGCAACAAACGCCGTCAAATGAACTTGCCGATTCAGGATGTCGCCGCTCTGCAGCAAGCGGGTGTTTATGTCGCGGTGATGTCGCGTCCGGGGCAGTATGATAGCCAGTTCGCGATTACCTATTTTATGGTCACGGACCTTGGTGTTCACGTTCGCCAGTATAAAAACAGCTTTGATATTTACATTTCTGATTTAAATTCCCCAAGCCCGATTGCGGGTGCCGATGTGCGTATTTATAACGACAATGGTTCTGTTGCTTTTGATGCATCCAGTAGTGCTAGCGGCGTGGTGAATGTTGCTCAGTTGCCGAAGCATGGACAACTGCTTGTCGTCACTAAAGGCGATGCCACCAGTATTTTACCATTGAGTACAGCTGCATTAGATTTGTCGGAGTTTCATTTGTCTTCGCGTGATTATCGTGAAGAAGAGTTATTTATTTATACCCCACGAGACATTTACCGAGGGGGCGACGAAGTTGTTTTATCGGCTTTATTACGTAACGACGATGGCAAACCATTAGCAGCTCGCCCACTGCAAGCCAGTTTATTTCGCCCCGATGGTCAAAAGATAAAAACCTTCGCATGGCAACCATCGGCACCGGGTTATTACGAATGGCGTTATGCTCTAGGTGATGACGCGCAAACCGGTAATTGGCGCTTAACGGTCGAGGGTGCCTCTGCTGCTCAGTCGTTCCAATTTAAAGTGGAAGACTTTATGCCTGAGCGGCTGAAAATTACTTATAACGAAGGCAAACCAGCCAAACTGCTGGCTAAGTCGGATGATATGAGTGTTGCCGTTTTGGGTGAATATTTATACGGCGCCCCCGCAAGTGGTAATAAATTTTCGGCAGCAATACGTATTCGTCCAGAGCCTCATCCATTTGCTGAATTAGCTGATTTCTCGTTCGGTAATGCGGGTACTGACACGGACCGAATAAATTTTGACTACGATGACAAAGAATTAAATAAAGATGGAAAACTGGATCTGGTTGTAGCGTCGCGTTGGCAGAATACTGCAACGCCGTTAAAAGTCACTCTAACAGGCAGCCTGTTTGAAAGTGGCGGTCGCCCAGTAGTGCGTCGTTATAGTGCCAACGTTATTCCTGCCGATACCATGATAGGAGTGCGGCCATTATTTAAAGATCGTGCTAAAGCCCGAACCTTGGCGCAATTCGAATTGATTCGTACAAACCAAGCCCAAGAGAAACTTGCTGCAGCAGAGTTGACCGTACGCTTAATTAATCGTACCCATCGCTATCATTGGCGTTTTTCTAGTAGTGACGGTTGGTACATGGACGACACCGCCCAAGAATTTACCGAGTTAACGTTAACTTCGGCGATTACTGCGGGTGAAACGACGAACATTGAATTCCCAGTCGATTGGGGGGATTACCGTATTGAAGTGAGTGACCCTGATAGCAATATTCTAACCAGCTATGAATTTAGTGCGGGCGAAAATTGGTATCGTCGCTGGTCGCAAGCGAGTGATGCCGAGCAAGGTGCCGCGCCAGATCAGGTTGTATTGGCACTCGATCGCTCTGGTTATAGTGCTGGTGATGTGGCTAAGTTGCGAATTGTGCCGCCAGCCGCAGGTCATACTTTGGTGATGGTCGAGAGCGATCATTTATTATGGATGCGCCGCGTCGAATCACCGGCCGAAGGTACGACGGTGGATATTCCGATTAGTGCCGATTGGGCGCGTCATGATCTTCATATTACCGCGTTGCACTTGCAGTCAGCCGATGAGCAAGAACGCATTACTCCAACGCGCTCGGTCGGTATTATTCATTTGCCGTTGGATCGTAGCACGCGGGAATTAAGCGTAACTCTTCCTGAAGATGCCTCTTGGTTACCAAATACTGAGGTATCCGTTGCTGTTGACGTGGCGGATAAGCAGGGGCAGCCAATACAGCAAGCTTGGGTGACGTTGGCTGCGGTCGATGTCGGTATTTTATCTATTACTGATTTTAAAACCCCCGATCCATTTAAGTACTTTTTTGAACCACGCGCTTATCGTGTCGATATGTTCGATATGTACAGCCGCTTAATTAGCCTCAATAGTAATCCTTTAGCGCGTCAACGCTTCGGTGGCGATGCGCCAGCGTTAAGTCGCGGTGGCGATAAAGCGCGTGCAGAAGTGCAAATCGTCTCGCTATTTAGTGGCTTAGTAACCGTGACCGATGGTAAAGCCAATATTTCATTTACGTTGCCTGATTTTAATGGCCGAGTGCGCTTAATGGCCATAGCGTTTGATGACACTCGCTTTGGTATGGCTGAGCAAGAAGTGACAATTGCCGCGCCAGTCGTTACGCAGCTATCTATGCCACGCTTTTTAGCCATGGGTGATTTATCCCAAGTGGCATTAGATGTCAGTAATTTGAGCGGTAAAGATCAAACGTTTAAATTGCAATTAAGTAGCAGTGGCGCTGCGGTCGGCAATTCGATTCAGCGAGATCTGGTTTTGAGCGACGGCGCGCGAACGACCATTATTTTACCTGTGGAAGGCAGTTATCCAGCGGGTGCGATTGATATCGCTATGCAATTAACGGACGAATCCGGTGAGGTATTGCAACGCCATTGGCAATTAAATACTCGCGCTGCGAATCCGGCAAAAACAGAGCAATACAATCGGCTACTGAATGCTGGTGAGTCCTACCATTTATCACCTACGGCTATGGGTAATTGGCTACCTGAAACCTTGGGTGTCAGCGTTAGCATTAATAATCAAATTAATTTAAACCCTAAGAATCAGTTACGTGAGTTATTCCACTACCCTTATGGCTGTTTAGAGCAGTCGATTAGTTCGACATATCCATGGTTGTATATTAGCGAGCAAAAAGCCGCAAAAATCATTCAGCCTTTACCTCAAGGGCAGCGTGAAAAGAGTTTGATCGAAGGATTGAGGCGAGTTGTGACGCGCCAAAAAGTGAATGGTGGCTATGGCTTGTGGTCGAGTAATGACACGTACGAGCAGCATTGGTTAACCGCTTATGCCGGTGATTTTTTAACGGATGCGATTGATCAAGGAGTGGACGTACCTAAAGATGTTATGCAGCAAACACTTAATCGTTTGAAAGAATACGTGCGTGGTCGCGGCACGATGCAAGAGCGCTGGAGTGGACGTCCCGATTTATATCGCCCTACATATACTGCTTATGCCGCCTATGTTTTAAGTCGTCATAAACGTGCGCCTTTGGCTGATATTCGTCGTTTGGCTCAAGAACGTCCAAAAGATTTATCCTCCTTGCCATTACTGCATTTAGCTTTGGCTGCGGATGCTCAGGGCGATAAAGCATTAGCCGCTGAATTATTAACAGCGATGAAAAATGCGCCACGAGAAAGTAATTTCTATTTGGGTGATTATGGTTCGGATATTCGTGATGATGCGAAAATTGTAACCTTATTATTAACTCATAATATTGAGCAAAGTTACGCAATGACATTAGCTGCCAGTCTTGCTGAATCTGTGCGTAAACATCGCTATTTAAGCACCCAAGAGCGTAATGCTCTATTTATGGCCGCCTTGCAATTAGCGCAAACCAAAGGTGAAAGCTGGCAGGCAAGGTTGGAGCTGGCAGGCGTACAACGGACCTTGCAGCAAGTCGGTGAATTTGCTGAAGTACATTACGGACCGGAGCTTAGCGATGGTTTGGCGATAGTGAATAGCGGTGATAAACCAATACTTGCGGTAGTACAAACTCAAGGCATTTCGAATACCCCGCCAAAGCCAGAGGCCAATGGCAGTACTTTAGAGCGCCGTTATTTTAGCTTAGCGGGTGAACCTATTTTTCCTGTCGACGGTGCCTTAAATATGAAAGTCGGCGACATGATGCTGGTACAGGTAGAGTTAACGGCACAAGAGCGCCATCCAGATATGCTGTTGGTCGATTTATTACCCGCAGGATTAGAGCTGGAAAATCAAAATCTCGCCAGCAGTAAAAAATTAGATGAACTCAGCTTACAAGGTAAGCCACTTAGTGAATGGCAAAATGCAAAGATAGTGCATGAAGAATTTCGCGATGATCGTTATGTTGCTGCGGTCGATTTGAATCACTATCGTACTAATCGTTTGTACTATTTAGTGCGTGCCGTTACGCCGGGTCATTATCAAGTGCCCGCGCCTTTGCTTGAGGATATGTACAATCCAAGTATTCGTGCGATTGGTAAAACTCCCGATATTTTAAATATCGAGCCTTAATGACGCGAAGCGATAAAGTAATTGCAGTAACTGGATTGAGGCGCCGTGCGTTAAAGCTCGGCGTATTAGTTTTCGCGATAGTTATTTTAATTGCGTTATTACTGGATCTATTATTTCCGATGGATGTTCCACGACTGAACGCTGCTTCGTTCGGTCAACGTTCGGATTTTGCGCAGTTGGTTGTTGATCGCAATAACCGCCCTCTGCGTGCCTTTGCTGATCACGACGGGGTGTGGCGTTATCCCGTTGCCTTGTCTGAGGTTTCGCCACTATATATTCAAGCGCTACTGGAATACGAAGACCGTTGGTTTTATTCGCACCTCGGAATTAATCCTGCCGCGCTACTACGCGCAGCTTGGCAAAACTGGCGCTGCCATTGTGTGGTATCCGGTGGTTCTACATTAACCATGCAGGTGGCACGACGTTTTTATCCTCATGATCGAACGGTGCTCGGTAAAACCACACAGATGCTGCGTGCTTTGCAATTGGAATGGCATTTCAGCAAAAATGAAATTCTCACGCTCTATCTTAATTACGCCCCGATGGGCGGCACGATCGAAGGTGTGGAAGCGGCGAGTCGCCAGTATTTAGATAAACCGGCCGCGCAACTCAGCCAAGCCGAGGCCGCTTTGCTGGCCGTATTGCCACAGGCACCGTCACGTTTACGTCCGGACCGTCACCCACAACGTGCGCGCTTATACCGCGATAAAGTGCTTAAGCGGTTATTCGATTTTGGTGTTCTAAGCGCACAGGCTTTGCAGCAAGCCATGCTTGAGCCGGTGCTTGCCGATACACCGCAGACGCCGATGTTAGCGCCGATATTTTCGCGCTGGGCACGTTCGCAACGACCCAATTCCGCCATAGTACACAGCACCTTAGACGCTGAGTTGCAGTGGCAGTTAGAGGATTATTTGCAGGCGCTTATTCAAAGCTTTCCGAGTCAGCATTCTGCCGCCATTTTAGTGATGGATAATGCCAGCGCAGAAGTGCGTGCTTATCTTGGTTCGGCTGATTTTTTAGACAGTCGCCGCGTTGGCCAAGTGGATATGGTGCAGGCCCAGCGCTCGCCGGGATCAACACTTAAACCTTTTGTTTATGGCCTGGCGATTGAGCAAGGGTTGATTCATTCCGAAAGTTTATTGCGTGATGTACCACGGCAATTTAGCCAATATCAGCCGGATAACTTTACCGGTACATTTTCTGGCCCAGTTTCAACTTCTGAGGCGTTACGTCGTTCACTCAATTTACCCGCAGTGCAAGTAATGGAAGCGTTAGGCCCAAGTGTGCTTTACAACGCCTTGGCTAGTGCCGGTGTGCGCATAGAATTACCGGCATTTGCTGAACCCAATCTCGCCTTAGTATTGGGTGGTGGCGGTTTGTCCTTGTGGCAGTTGGTGCAACTTTACGGCGGCTTGGCCAATCAGGGCTTAGTGCGCGAACCACAGAGCTTATTGCCACTGGTCGCGGATTCCTCGCGTTGGTTGTTGTCGCCCGCTAGTGCTTATGTGGTTGGTAATATGTTGCGCAGTCCACGCCCTGATCGTGCTCGTAGCGATTCGATTGAAGGACAGGGTCATCGCATTGCTTGGAAAACTGGTACAAGTTACGGCTATCGCGACGCTTGGGCTGTGGGTTTTACCCCGCGTTATACCATTGGTGTTTGGTTTGGTCGTCCTGATGGTACACCGTCGCCGGGTCAGTACGGTGCGATAACCGCGCTACCGGTATTGTTTCAAGTATTTGATCGCCTCGACCCGCATCCAGATAATTTCCCACAGCCAGTAGATGTTAGTAAGGCCACAATTTGTTGGCCGCTGGGGCAATTGGCAGCGGCGACACCCGGTAATCAATGCCATCAACAACGCGATGCGTTATTGGTGCGTCAGCAAGTGCCACCGACACTCATCGACGCCACGGTGGATGGTTTTGCCCGCAATCCCTTAACTTTAGCAATTAGTGAGCACCAGTTGCGGGTGGATGGTTACTGCAATGTCAGTGAGCGCCAGTCACTTGAAGTAGCACTTTGGCCTCGCAATTTAGAACCTTGGATTACGCCGAGCTGGCGTTATGCGCAACAAGTACCAGCGCTTGATCCACGTTGCCAAGATCGTGTGCCGGTATCCACCGCGCCCCTGCATATTATTGGTTTAGAAGCCCACACCATAGTGCGTTCTAGTCGCCAAGGGGGGGATGGTGCAAGCCTTGTGATGCCAGAGTTAGACTTACAGGCTATGGGTGGCTCTGGCCTACGCTATTGGTTTGTCGATGGGCAATTCATACGTAATAGCGAGGAAACTCACCCGTGGCGGTGGCGGGCGTCAACGCCGGGGCTGCACGATATTGTTGTAATGGATGAGCAGGGTAGTTTGGATCGAATCGAAGTCGAAGTGCAATAAATATGGCTCTAGCGTCACGACGTCGAGTGCCGGTAGTTAGTCTCAATTCCTTGCGCTTTTGATATAGTCGGTTTTTATACAGATGGCAGCCAACAACTATGGGGATCGGCATGCTGAATAAATTATTGGCTTTGCTCGCGGATGGCCAATTTCATTCCGGTGAAGAGTTAGGTGAAGCACTCGGTGTTAGTCGTGCAGCCGTATGGAAGCAATTAAAGAAGCTGGATGATCTGGATATTCCCTATTCGTCGGTTAAAGGTAAGGGCTATCGGCTGCATGATGCCATTGAATTACTCGACCCTGAGCGCATTCGAGGCAGCATTAGCCAGCGTTTGGATATTCTCGACGTTTTGCTGGATGTGAACTCAACCAACTCTTATTTGTTTGAACGCGCTAGCGATCACATGGGTAAGCGCTATGCCGTGTTGGCTGAAAAGCAAACGGGTGGGCGTGGGCGACGTGGTCGTCAGTGGGTTAGCCCATTCGGTAAGAACATTTATTTATCTTTGCTGGTGTCATTTTCTGGCGGCATGTCATCGTTAGAAGGCCTTAGTTTGCTAACCGCGATTGCGGTTGAACGCGCTTTGGGACGCTTAGGTATCGAAAGTATTGGCCTGAAGTGGCCGAACGATATTTATGCTGATGGGCGTAAGCTAGCGGGCATACTTTTAGAAGTGACGGGTGAATACAACAGTCATTGCCAAGTGGTGATTGGTATTGGTTTAAATCTATCGCTGAGCGAAGCCGATGCTGCCGCTATCGATCAGCCTTGGGCCGAATTGCGTAGCCTTAATCCAAATTTATCGCGTAATGAGGTGGCTGCCACCTTGCTAGACGAATTGCTAAAGCTGGTGGATGAATTTCAGCGAACTGGCTTTGCCCCTTGGCAAACCTATTGGTCGGAAAAAGATATTTATCACGATAAAGAGGTCAATATCATTTCTCCGTCTCAAACGATTAGCGGCTTGGTTAAAGGCGTGAATCGCAAAGGTGAATTGATGCTGAAAACCGAACGCGGCATGGAAATTATTAGTGCAGGAGAGCTTAGTGTCCGTCCTGCTTCTTGATGTGGGTAATAGCCGCGTTAAGTGGCGGCTGACAACGCTAAGCGGCGAACGCTATTACGGTGACAGCGATGCTGCCGACATTGCACTGCAAACTTGGGTGGAGCAACCGCAGCGGGTAATGGTATCGAGCGTGCGTGAACAGGCCGATTTGCATACTCAGTTGGAGTTGATTTTCGGTCAGCGTTTGCAGTGGCTGAAAGAGCCAGTACCATCATCGCCACTATTTAAACATTGCTACCCCGAGCCAAGCCGTTTAGGTGTTGATCGTTGGTTGGCTATGCTCGGTGGGCGCGTCCAGCAGTCAGGCGATTTGCTGATAGTGGACGCTGGAACCGCTCTAACGATAGATTTGTTTTCGGGCGATAATCAGCATCAAGGTGGCTATATCGTACCTGGGTTACGTATGGCGCAAAATGCTTTGTTTACTGGTACTGATCGCGTGCGTCCATACCAAGATGAGCAAAATGAGCAAGAAATTGCCCCTGGTAAGAACACTTTAAACTGCGTCGCTGCAGGGGTTTTGCGACAAAATCTGGCTCTGGTGCAATCCTTATTGGACGAGTACCCTGAGCACCAACCTCTTATTACTGGAGGTGATGGACAATTATTGGCCGGTCGTTTGGGGCTTAGCTACAGCCCAGACTTGATATTTGATGGTATGGATTCCTTATGCGCTGGATCTTCTATAGTTTAGTTATCGCTAATATCGTGGTCGCTGGGTATTTCTTGGCTCAACCGAAAAGCGAATCAGTCGCCAATACCGTCGCTGCAGCGCCTATTGCCGGCAAGACATTGCGGTTAGTTGGGGAGGCCGAGCAACCACTGGCGCCAGCCCCTAAATCTGAATTTAGCTCAGCACCGCGTCAACTTTGCTATGTGCTTGGCCCTTATAAAGATGATCTTGATGCGCGCCATGTACAAGCTCGTGCTGCGGCATTGTCATTGACAGGCATGATCAATAGCATTGGCGTTGGCGAGCAAACCGATATCGAATATTGGGTTCATGTACCGCCACGTATTGATCGTGCCGCTGCAATGGCAACGCTAAAAGAACTTCAGCGCCGTTCTATTGATAGCTACATAATTACCCAAGGCGATCTTGCCGAAGGTATCTCTCTTGGGTTGTTCCACAGCCTAGATTCCGCCAAAAAACTTAAAGCTGAAGTCGAAGTCTATGAATTTCCAGTGGATATTCTCGAGATTGGGAAGCGTCAGCTGGAATATTGGGTAGAAATTCGAGAAGTGGCTCAACTCACGGAACGCATGCGTGAACGTGTTCAAGCTGGTGATCATGGGGTTGAGTGGAAGTTGGTGGAGTGTCTTAACTGAAGTCGACTTAGACTTATCAGCTAAGTTGATAATAAATAAGCCAAAAAGAGTTGACAGCTTGTCGTCTCATCCTGATAATGCGCGTCACTTTGGTGGGGTTCCCGAGCGGCCAAAGGGATCAGACTGTAAATCTGACGCGAAAGCTTCGCTGGTTCGAATCCAGCTCCCACCACCAGTTTTAAAATGATAAGCGCCTCGGCGATTATCGGAGTAGGCCGGAAAGCTATATAGCCGTTAGCGGGCCAGCCTGCTAGATAGGCGGGTATGGTACAATGGTAGAACCTCAGCCTTCCAAGCTGATGATGCGGGTTCGATTCCCGCTACCCGCTCCAAATATTCGCTGATATAGCTCAGTCGGTAGAGCGCATCCTTGGTAAGGATGAGGTCCCCAGTTCGACTCTGGGTATCAGCACCAATATTGATACGACAAGGTAGGCCATGAGCCTGCCTTTTTGTGCATCTAAATTTTACACCACTGACAGAGAGATAAGGTCATGGCAAAGGCAGCGTTTGAACGCACAAAACCCCACGTAAACGTGGGTACTATCGGTCACG
>OJDK01000071.1_pt1 | contig 76163 bp, 61 predicted proteins | sample 1592791 | NCBI WGS metagenome assembly OJDK01 (sample SAMN05416878, study PRJEB24817) | seawater metagenome | isolation source: Sea water | place: Canada:Atlantic | collected 2013-11
TCTACACGTAAGGAGTCGTCGGCAGCGTCAGATGTGTATAAGAGACAGATACTGAATCTTGCTTAGTTAAATGATCATCTAATACATATCTTATATAATTATGCCTTTTAATCTGGCAACCAACCTTATGTTGTGGAAACATGTGCGTCATTAAATATCATAACTATTTCTTTTTTATCTAGTAAACAACAAATTACTTAAACAACAAATTCATTAACCGACAGATACCTATTATGACCGAAGCCTGTGTGCTACTCGAAATTAAAAATAAAATTGCATACGTCAGTTTAAACCGTCCAGAAAAGCATAATGGTTTAAACATGGCGATGTTCAAAGAAATGATCGCTACAGCAAAAAAAATTCGCAAAGATCGCAGTCTTCGCGCAGTGATCATCCACGGTAATGGTCCGTCTTTTTGTGCGGGTTTGGATTTTGGCGCTCTGAGCAAAGACCCGATGATGATCCCTAAAGTGTTTCTAAAAATGCCTTGGACAAAGTTAAACGTCGCTCAAGAAATTGCCCACATCTGGCGCGACCTCCCTATACCAGTAATTTCAGCGATCCATGGCAACTGCTTTGGTGGCGGCATGCAAATTATTTTGGCAACCGACTATCGCATTGCAACCCCCGATAGCAAACTGTCTATTTTAGAAATGAAATGGGGATTAATACCGGACATGAGTGGCATGGTAACGCTATCACGCCTAACCCGTGTCGATATTGCGCAAGAACTGACCATGACCGGCCGTTTTTTCTCGGGACTTGAAGGCGCTGAATACGGTTTAATCAGCCAGGTAAGTGAAAATCCTTTGGCTCAAGCAGAAGCCTTAGCCCAAGACATTGCCAGCAAATCACCAGATGCCATTGCTGCAACTAAATATTTGTTTAAGAAAACCTGGAAAAAAGATACTTGGGCAGCATTGCTTTGGGAACGCTGGGTACAAATGCGTTTATTAGGCCGCAAAAATCAACGAATTGCGATGACTAACGGTTTGGCGAAAGATGGCAAGGTGAAACCTTTCCAAGATCGTACTTCGTTTAAATAGCCGTTTGTTATTCAGTGTATTAACTAATAACCCGTTAACTCATCAGTTAACGGGTTTTAAACAGTTACTTATTCGTCTACCAAGGTCTGGCACAAGCTAAATGCTTTGCCATCACCTCGATCCAACTGCTTAACCAGCTTAGGCAATACCTTTTCAAGTTTTGCCTTTAACGTCCAGGGTGGATTAATCACCAGTAGACCGGCAGAAGTCATGCCCATCTCATGACTATCTTCTGCTAGCCCCAACTCAAACTGTTGAATGTTTTTTATGCCTGCTTGTTTAAGTTTTCGCCACATAAAATCAACACGTTTACGATCAACCACGGGATACCAGATCGCATAAGTTCCTGAATTGAATTTTTTATGCGCCTTAATGACTGCTTCAACCACATCACCATAATCACTTTTGATTTCATACGAAGGATCAATCAAGACTAATCCACGGCGACTGACTGGCGGCACCAAACTCAACAAACCTTTTAGACCATCTTCCTGCTTGATACGAATCTTACGGGCTTGAGACTTGGAATCTGACGCCATAGACTCCGACAGAATACGAAAGTCACTGGAGTGCAGCTCAAATAGCCAAGCTTTATCTTTTTCTCTCGTGGGGTGAGTAATGTACTGATGAGCGATGGCAGGAGAACCCGGGTAAAAAGTTAACCCTTTCTTTTTAACATCAATGCCCTGTAAAGTGTTTAACTCATCAATCACGTTGAAGTAAGCGTCTAACTCAGGAAAATCAATGCGCTTTAACTTAGCGATACCGTCTTTATATTCCGATGTTTTATTCGCATTCGCTGAGCGCAAATCATACAAACCCGCTCCAGAATGAGTATCAATATAATCAAACGGCGTTTCTTTCTTATTGAAATGCTGCAAGCATTCAACCAATACAATGTGCTTTAACACATCTGCGAAATTACCCGCATGATAAGAGTGACGATAGCTAAGCAAAATAAACTCGATTTATAACAAAGAATGAAAGATATTATTCAGATTCTAACGCTTTAAGGCAGTGAAACAAGCTGCTTTTGATATTCCATTAACAAAGCGGTGAAATCAGTCAGCATAGCGGCGCGGTTTTCTAAGCTATCGTGGTACATTTGAGCAGTTAAATAATAAGATTTTGGTGTACCCATGTAAGAGTTTAATACTGGCATGGCTTGCTGAAAGATTTTACTCTGCTGGGCTAGATTTTGCTTTAAATCTTTAATCAGAATTTGATTTAAATGTTTATTAGCAAGCTGGCCCTTGATCGAACCATTAAACTGCTCTTGTAATGTTTGCAAAGCAATCTTGTGCCCCAATAACACCATTAAAGCATCACTATGACCAACATGATGTGAATGGCCGCTATGATCTAAATCTGCAGAATCACCACTTGTGTTAGATTGCGCGTTAGCGACTGGGATAGTCGACAGAGAAAACATTAGAGAGAACAATAGAGAGAACAATGGTGAAAACAACTTAGACTTTTCTAACAATAATATTGGCAATAACAAACGTCATACCTCATAAATTATAAACAACCGGTTTTAAACTTAATCGGCTTTTTGGAACAGTAAAAGTTCGTTCCCTGAACTATCAAACAAACGCAGCTTTAAGTTCTCTACTTGATATATTTTGACCTGATTCATTTGCTGATTAAAGTTATCAGGAATGGCCATTTCTGCACAATACCTTCGGGTACTGGCGATAGGGCCAAACTGAATTTTTTGCTCATCAATGTAATCAATACTGGCAAAATAGCCGTTACAGCCATCTGTGCCCATGATACGCATATCAGTAAGTTGAATTTCTAACCGAGGTCTTTCAGTATCCAGAGTTAAAGCTATTTTTTGCCCCTCAATAGCTTCTAATAACCAAATATCACTGGCAATAATTTTACGCTCAGCATGAGTCAAATCGCTGTGTTTGTAGTAAGAATCTTGCAAAGCACACGCTGACAAACCAAAAATCAAAACGACTGGCGATATAAGCGTTAAGATCACTGATTTTGTTTTTTTTAAACTCATGCTATTTCCTTTAACACCTGCTTTAACTGTTAACGGCTAGAACTAGAACTAGAACTAGAACTAGAACTAGAACTAGAACTAGAACTAGAACTAGAAAGTTAACAAGCTTAAAAATAATTAACAAGCATCATATTAGCATATCTTTTAGTTTTACCTTTATGTACCTATATGTACGTTTAAGAAGTGGTTTTTTATAACCTCACCTTTCAGTTAGTCGTAAGAATTAGCACCAATTTTATGAATCGATAAATCGGCCCCGTTAAATTCAGACTCTTCATCCAATCGGATACCCACCAGCTTATCAATCACCGCGTACACCATGAAACCACCACCTAAGGCAATCACAACCCCTGCAATGGAACCCACCAACTGCGACATAAAACTAACACCGCCCATTCCACCCAAGGCTTCTAAACCAAATATACCGGCAGCAATGCCGCCCCACAATCCACATAATCCATGCAATGGCCATACACCTAAAACATCATCAAACTTAGGGAAATTGTTTTGCACTAAAATAAACGTGTAAACAAACAAGCCACCAGCAATAGCTCCAACAACTAACGAACCCACAGGGTGCATCACATCCGAACCCGCACACACGGCAACCAATCCCGCTAATGGGCCATTATGAATAAAACCTGGGTCTTTTTTACCCACCACCATGGCAGCAATCGTACCGCCCACCATGGCCATCAAACTGTTGACTGCCACTAAACCAGAGATACCTTCAATGGTTTGCGCCGACATCACATTAAACCCAAACCAACCCACTGCCAATATCCACGCACCTAAAGCTAAAAATGGGATATTTGAAGGAGCAAATGCTACCACTCTACCGTCACGATAACGCCCTTTGCGCGCTCCCAAAACCAAGATAGCGGCAAAAGCAATCCAACCACCCACACTATGAACCACAACCGAACCGGCAAAATCATGAAATTCAGCACCAAAATTAAGTTTTAACCAATCCTGGAAATTAAACTGAAAGACTGAGTTACCATTCCAAATGATGCCTTCAAAAAACGGATAAACTAACGCAACAATGCCCGACGACGCGATCAGCATCGGGTAAAACTTAGCCCGCTCAGCCACACCACCAGATACAATCGCAGGAATAGCCGCAGCAAAAGTTAATAAAAAGAAGAACTTAACCAACTCATAACCATTACTGGCCACCAATTCATTGGCCCCAACTAAAAAGTCGATACCGTAAGCGATTTGATAGCCAACAAAGAAATAGGCGATGGTTGATATTGCAAAGTCAGTTAAGATTTTAACCAAGGCATTGACTTGGTTCTTATGGCGCACCGTACCCACCTCTAAAAAGGCAAAGCCTGCGTGCATAGCCAGCACCATAATCGCCCCTAACAAAATGAACATGGTATTCGAGCTCTGCACCAAGGTTTCTACTGCACTTGATACACTGGCTACATTGTTTAAATCTGCTACTTTTTCAACCGTCACGTTACTGCCCTATTTTGTTACTGATCTAAATCTTTGATTCAACGATGAACCCTATTGACCAGCAGCTATTGCAGAGATCGTTCCAATTTAAGGCCAGTCTCAAATTAATGCTCAAAATAGGGGCAAATTTAAAGCAAAAAAAACGCCTCATTACTGTGTAATCACAATAATAAAGCGCTTTAAACCAGCTACAGCCCTGTATTTAGGCTCGCTAGGCAGGTGGATTCAAAATAAATCCATTGGTTTGTTACTTCTTTTTCACATGACGAATTTCAAAACAGTGATGTATGTTTGTACGTCTTGAATAATCATTTGGCACCGATTTGGCGCTTACATTGTCAATCGTGAACTGTTTTAGGGCGTCTTCATCCATATCGAACTTACGCAAGTTATTAGAGAAAATCAGCAAACCGTGCTTGGTTAAGCGTGCCATGGCTAATTCTATCAGCTCAACGTGGTCACGCTGAATATCCAATACCCCTTCCATCTTCTTCGAATTAGAGAAGGTTGGCGGATCCATAAAGATCAAATCGTACTTCTCTGCTTCAGTTTCTTTCTGGATTGATTTTAGCCATTCTCGACAATCCGCTTCAATAAACTTATGTTTCTCATCTTTCTTCTCCGCTTCAGATTGCCCCCAAGGATTGCTCACCGTTCTTGAACTACCCCGAGCATCTTTCGCTGCTGGCATGGCCGCAACCTTACCTTGGTTACCTTGAGTGGTATTTTTCAACAAGCCGTTTAAGCGAAAGTTGTCTTCTGCCCAAGCTAAATAGGTTTTTGATAAATCTACCGAGGTCGTTGTTTTTGCCCCAGCAACCGCAGCATGCACACTGGCAGTGGCGGTATAACAGAACAAGTTTAAGAAACGCTGACCTTTAGCGATTGAGGCGATATTCAAACGCGTTGGACGGTGATCCAAGAACAAACCGGTGTCTAAGTAATCGTGCAGATTAACCCAGATCTTAGCGTTACCTTCAATCACTTCCATACGGCGAGCTTCAGCTTCTTGCTGGAAATCACCACGACGTTGATACTGCTTTTTACCCGACTGACGTTCACGGCGTTTTAAAACAATGCTCTCAGCAGGAATACCCGTGACTTCTGGCAATACTGCTAAAATATCCAAAATACGGCGTTCAGCTTTGTCTGGGTCAATGGTCTTGGGGGCAACATATTCTTGTACGTGCAAGCAATCGTTATACCTATCAATGGCAACTGAATATTCTGGCAAATCCGCATCATAAATGCGGTAACAGGTAATATTTTCGCGCTTCGCCCATTTTTTTAGAGGTTTAAGATTTTTTTTAAGGCGGTTAGCAAAGGCTTCAACAGGCCCACGAATCGAGGTGGTCAATTCAACCATTGAGCGCTCATCACAAGCATTAAATACCAAGAACACACAAGGGATCGCACCGTTATACAAACTGTATTTTTTATGCAGTGGGCGACGAATGCTGCGTGCCAAGTCAACGTTACCCGTAATCATCGCCATGCCCCAATCAGGCAAGGTGGCACGAGTGACTTCGTTTAATTCGTTATACAAGGGGGCAAGTTGAGGCAGTTCACTTAAACGCTCGCCATAAGGCGGATTACAAATAATTAACCCTCCCTTTTTTATGGCTTTCTCACGTAACCACAACTGCTGAAACGGCTTGGATTGAATTTGCACCTTCTCGTCTAATACTTCATCACCCGTACCGGCGCGAGAAAAGTTAGATAAGGTCGCTTCAATTTGCTCAGGGTTGCTGTCGTAACCAAAAAACTGGCTTTCTAAATTAGCAAGGCCTTTTGTTCGTCGCTGGCGGGCTTCAACAACAATCTCTTGCCATAACGTGCGGTTGTGCATTTTTAAGGTTTCAAAACCCTGAACTTGTCGGTTTAAGCCTGGGGCAATATCTGCCGCCATCAATAAACCTTCAATCAGCAAGGTGCCCGAGCCACACATAGGATCCAGCAGGTTCTCACCTTTCGCCGCTCGCTCTGGCCAACCAGCACGCACTAACAAAGCAGCGGCTAAATTTTCTTTTAACGGTGCTTGCCCAGGCATTAAACGATAACCACGCTTGTGCAAACTGTCACCGGCAAAGTTTAAACTAATCGTAATTCGACCGTGGCGCAGTTGAACTTCAATTTTAACGTCGGCGTCTTTAGAGACATCTGGGCGTGACCCTAAATCGGCACGAAAACGATCACAGATCGCATCCTTGATCTTCTGCGCACCAAATTGGGTATTGTTTACAAACTCAGACTTACCATGAAAATCGATTCGAATGCTGTTATCAACGCTGAATAATTCTGACCATGGGATGTCGTACGCCACTTCATACATCTGGTCTACATTGTCTACCTGACATTCTTTCAGGGGCAGTAATAAACGTGTTGCAAGTCGGGTCCACAAACAAAAACGATAAGCCAATTCAAGGTCACCCAACCAGCGTACACCCAGATGATTTTCTTTAATCACCTCGCCACCTAACTGTCTGATTTCATCGGCTAAAAGCTGTTCTACGCCCTTTGGACACACCGCAAAAAGCTCTTGAGGTTGTCCTTTTGTTAATTCTTGCATGCTCTGCACACCTAATATGTCAAATAACTGATTGTATTAAGAACCAGTTTTTATAGAAAAAAATGATTGTTAACAGCCGCCGCTTTAACGCGTACAACTGATTGTGGCATTTGCTTAAACTCTTTTATTCAAACAACGAGAATCATTAAGAGTCTAGCAGATTGACTGTTTTCAATAATGCGAGTGAGGATACTCTATGAAGAAACAGAAACGTGATCAGCAGCAACGCGCTTTTACCCGCGGCTATATTGCCGGCGCCGAACGTAAATCTAAAGATCTTGCCCCAGCGGGCTCAGCCCATGAATCATGGATGTCAGGCTGGCGCGAAGGTCGATCAGATAACTGGGACGGAATGACCGGCATTGCTGGCATTCACAGACTAACACTCTAAAGCCCTGTAAAATTAGGCTGTTTCATCACTAACTAGAATGATCTAACTAGAATGATTTAACTAAATGCTACCTAATTAAATCCACCAAATTTAAAGAAGAAAACCCAGCATTGTTCTGGGTTTTCTTTTGTCTGCTTACTCTAATATTCACTTACTTGTCAGTGGCCATTTGGGCCGCAATTGCATCGACACATTCACGTATTAATTCTGGACCACGATAAATAAAGCCGCTGTAAATCTGAATAAGCTGAGCACCGGCGTCGATTTTATCAACCGCACCTTCACCGTCTAAAATACCACCCACACCCACAACCGGTAACTTACCAGCCAATGCCTTCACCAAGGCTTCTACAGTTTCGGTAGCCGACTCTTCAAGTGGCGCACCACTAAGACCACCAGCTTCACTTGCAAACTTTTGCCCTTCTACGCCTTCGCGAGACAAGGTAGTATTGGTTGCGATCACGCCATCAATGTTATTTTTGATCAGAGTTTCGGCCACCAGCGCAACATTATCATCATCCATATCGGGTGCGATTTTAACCAATACTGGCTTATAGCCAAACGTTTCTGCTAATTCTAATTGGCGTGCTTTGATCGGTGCTAACAGCTCGTCTAAGGTATCGCCAAACTGCAAATCACGCAGCCCTGGAGTGTTAGGAGAAGAAATATTCACCGTAATATAAGTCGCGTACTGATACACCTTATCCATACAAATCAGATAATCATCAACGGCTTTATCAACCGGAGTATCAAAGTTTTTGCCAATATTGATGCCTAATACACCCTTAAACTTGGCCTTTTTAACTTGCTCAACAAGGTGATCAACGCCCTTGTTATTAAAACCCATGCGATTAATGATCGCTTGTTTTTCTGGAATCCTAAATAATCGCGGCTTAGGGTTACCTGGCTGCGGGCGCGGCGTAATCGTACCAATTTCAATAGAACCAAAGCCAAGGCAAGCAAACGCATCGATATAATCGCCGTTTTTATCCAAACCAGCCGCCAACCCCACTGGATTAGGGTATTTAATGCCCATTACTTCTACCGGACAATCTGGAATTTTCGGAGCCATACGTGATAATAAAGACAAACGCTCAGCCGCGCCCAACATATCAAGACCCAATTCATGAGACGTTTCACCGCTCATTGTAAACATGAGTTTTCGTACCAGAGAGTACCAATCGAGACCTGACATTATCTTCGCCTTTTGAGTTCTGCTTAAAGAAGTGCGCACACGCTTAAAAATCGCGCGTAATTATAAGCCAAACCGGCTTATTTATAAACGATTAAAGTGGATAAGCGGTATTGATATATATTACGACAAACGCGAAATGCTATTGAATTTGTTGTTGCTGTCGAAAGTAATTTGAAAGGTACCGTGGATACCTTCATGGCCGACCACATTCTTTAAAATAACCGCAGGAAAGCGCACAATTCTGCCATCTGTTGCCGTGGCTACAACTGTCTGTACCTGACCTTGATAAAAGGTTAAGTAATCATCGCGGGAAATATGTAAGGTAACAATGATGTCTTTCATGGGCGAAATAATAGCCAAGCTACGGTATTTCGACAAGCGTTAAGCTGATAGAATGCATCATGACTACTACTCAAGAAAACACTCAACACACACAAAAACCAACAACTGTAGAAGATTCTTCTGACAGTTTAATTAATTTATTGCACCGAGCTTGGCAAACACGCGATGAATTTAAACAGCAATGGCAACAAGAACATACCAACTGTTATCGAATCTTTCACGGAACCAATGAAGGACTCCTAGGAACAACCCTAGATCGTTACGGCTCACTGCTGATTTTACAAACCTTTCACCATTCTTTATCCGACAACGAACTCCAGCAAGTACAGAGTTTTGTTGATGATACTTTTCCTAGTTTACACCTCACCTACAACGATCGCAGTGATAATAATTCGCGGATTCAGGCTAGCCCTAAAAATGCTGATAATCTCGATAGACGCAGCGTAGAAGCCCTTGAACTCGGTATTAAATATTGTATTCAAGGGCGTCATAGCGGCCAAGACCCTTGGTTATTTTTAGATTTGCGAGCGGGCAGACGCTATGTAAAAGCGCACAGCAAAGACAAAACAGTGCTAAATTTATTTTCTTACACTTGTGGTATTGGCAGCGCAGCAGCAGCCGGTGGTGCTAAGCGCGTAGTGAATGTCGATTTTGCTGAGTCTTCGTTAGCGGTAGGTAAAGAAAACGCCCAGTTGAACAACTTTCAACAGATTGAGTTCATTCAATCAGATGTATTTCCGGCGATAAAACAATTCGCCAATATGCCCATAAGCGTTCGCCGGGGTAAAAAGCTACCAAAATACCCAAAACATAAGCCCGAACAATTTGACCTAGTCTTTTTAGATCCACCAAGGTGGGCAAAGAGTGCGTTTGGCACCGTTGACCTAGTGCGTGATTATCAAGCGTTATTTAAACCCAGCTTGCTAGCAACCAAAGACGGCGGACAATTAATTTGCTGTAATAATGTCGCCCAAGTTGATCGTGAAGAATGGTTAGAATCCTTAAAGCGCTGCGCTATTAAAGCGGGCAGACCGTTAAAAAGCATCGAGGTAATATTACCCGATGCTGATTTCCCCAGCCCAGATGGCAACCCTCCTTTGAAGATTGCCATTTGTCAGCTTTAATAGGCAGGTTATTTAACCAACATTAGCCGCAATCTTGGGACTGATGGCGACTGGCTTGAGCAAGATCCAAGAGTTCGCGCAACGCCACCGAATACATAGCATATTCCGCCTTATCTGAAGCATGAAGCTCATCCAGCATGCGCTGCCAGCGATTCATTAAATGTGGATGAGATGTTTGCCATTGTTCCATTAGTTGCGGCACAGGAGTGTCATTACTCTCTTCTGTACTGAGCACAGATACGGTTAGCGATCGTAATTGCCAATCCATATCATCACGGAACGCTTCTCGAGCCAATACCTGCCAGTGGGTGCTAGCTTCCAAGTTATTGATTTGTTCTAAGAACCAGTTCAATGATAAGGATTCACCGACACAGAAATAGGCCTCGGCAACTCGCTCTAGCGGCCGCTGTGTTTGCTGCGACGCTTCAATAATCCCCAAGGTTGCAAACAAAGAACTGGCACCCGCCGCTAGCGTAGCAACAGTATCGGGAACACCCTGCTCGGTGTAATCATCAAACCGTTGTTGCCATGCTTGCTGAGTTGAGCCTTTAAGCCATTGAGACAAGTTAGCCCGAATAGCATCGGCACTTTCTTTAAACACAGCCACTTCGTGGGCCACATCCATATCAGAGCGGCGATTGCGCAAAAACCAGCGACTCGCACGCCTGACCAAGCGCATTAGCCGACTCATCATATCCGCCTGAACATCGCTAGAAACCTGATAATCCAATGCTTCAATTTGAGACCACAAATCTTTTAGACCAAACACATCGCGCGCCGCCACATAAGCCCTTGCCACCTCAACAACGGTTGCCCCCGTGGATTCGGTTAAACGATTAACAAAAGTAATGCCCATGTAATTAACCAAATCATTAGCTAATTGAGTGGCTACTATTTGTGAACGCAGCTTGTGATTCATCACCGGGCCATGGTACTCATCCACCAACTTTTGTGGAAAAGCGGTTTCTACAATGCTGCTTAAATACGCATCTTGATCAATTTCTGAGCAATCTAACTGCTCTTTTAAATCGGCTTTAGCGTAAGAAATCAATACCGAAAGCTCGGGCTTTGTTAACCCCAGTCCTTTACTCTTTCGTTCTGCCAAGAGCTCGTCGCTGGGCAAATATTCTAGTGCACGGTTTAACTTGCCTGCTTTTTCAAAATCCTCGATCAAGGATACGTAATCATCTAGCCGCTCTTTGCATTCGCGATAAGCTAACGAGATTGCTTGAGTTTGGCGATAATTGCTCATCAAAACAGAGTCAGCCACGGCGTCGGTCATATCCATAAACAATTGATTACGCTGTTTCATGGTCATATCACCCGCGGCCACCAGCTCATTTAACATGATCTTGATGTTCACTTCGTGATCCGAACAATTAACCCCACCAGCATTGTCTATAAAGTCGGTAAACGATGCCCCACCTGACAGAGCATAATCCACTCGACCCAATTGGGTCATACCCAGGTTACCGCCTTCGCCAATAACCTTAGCGCGCACCTGGTTACCATTAATGCGTAAAGCATCAGTGGCCTTATCACCAACATTAGCATGAGACTCTCGGCTACCTTTGATGTAAGTGCCGATTCCACCGTTCCAAATCAAATCGACGGGAGCTAATAATAACGCCTTGATCAAATCGTTGGGGGCGAGTGAATCTTCTTTAATCGCAAAACGTTGTTTCATTTGCGGATTAATTTGGATGGTTTTAGCACTGCGTGAAAACACCGCACCACCTTCAGATAACAAAGATTTATCAAAATCATCCCAAGTTGAGCGTGGCATTTCAAACAAGCGTTTGCGCTCGGCAAATGTTAAAGCAGCATCCGGATTAGGATCTATGAATATGTGCATGTGGTTAAAGGCTGCGGTTAAGCGCGTTTTATCGGACAACAGCATGCCATTACCAAAAACATCACCCCCCATATCCCCAATGCCTACTGCAGTAAATTCTTCTTGCTGAACATTCAGCCCTTTTTCTCTAAAGTGTCGCTGCACCGACACCCAAGCACCGCGGGCAGTGATTCCCATTTTTTTATGGTCGTAACCAATAGTGCCACCAGAAGCAAAAGCATCGCCCAACCAAAAGCCACGCTCAACAGCGATACCGTTAGAAATATCTGAAAAAGTAGCTGTGCCTTTATCTGCAGCCACCACCAGATAGACATCATCTTCGTCATGACGAACCACATCCGTTGGTGGCACTACCTGCCCTTCAACTAAGTTGTCAGTCACATCTAATAACGAACTGATAAAGGTTTTGTAACAATCAATACCTTCTGCCAACCACTGATCTCGCGTCATCTCGGGCTTTAACGTTTTGGCAACAAACCCGCCTTTAGCGCCCACCGGCACGATCACCGCATTTTTTACCTGCTGTGCTTTTACCAAACCCAGCACTTCGGTACGAAAATCCTCATTACGATCAGACCAACGCAATCCGCCGCGAGCCACCTTACCACCGCGTAAGTGCACCCCTTCAACCTTGGGTGAATAGACAAATATTTCAAACATAGGCTTAGGCAGTGGCATGTCACTGATTTGATGCGGGTCGAGCTTAAACGAAATATAATCTTTGGCGCTGCCATCGCTGTTGCACTGATAAAAGTTGGTACGAAGAGTGGCTTTAATTAATTCAATAAACCGACGCACAATGCGATCTTCGTTTAACTGCTCAACACCATCAAGCGCAGCCATAACCTGCTGTTCAACAACGGCAAACTGTTCGTTGCGATATTCGCTTGTCCATGCTTGCGCAACCTCAAAGCGGGTGGCAAAAGCCGACACTAACAAACGGCTGATATCAATATACCGAGTTAGGGTTTCAGCAATGTATTCTTCACTAATACCAAAGCGTATCTGCTTCATGTAACGTGCGTAACCGCGCAGCATAGCGATTTCTCGCCAGCCAATTTCAGAGCCTAATACCAGCTTATTAAAACCATCACTTTCCGCTTTACCATGCCAGATATTTTTAAACGTATCTTGAAACAGACCTTTAATTGACTGCATATCGATGCGCTCGGCTAAGGTGTATTCCAATAAGAAATTATGGATCCACACCTTACTGCCATTCTCAAAGTGCAATCCATAGGGATGCTCACCGATAACACGCAGCCCTAAGTTTTCTAAAATAGGTAACACATCCGATAAGGGTAAAACTTTATCGAGATGGAATAATTTAAAACGCAATTGGTTATCCCCTTCTTCGACTTCGCGATAAAAACTCATCGCAAGACCGTTTTCAGGGTGCAACCGTAAATTTTCGATGTGTTGAATATCCGCTACTGCAGTGCGCGCACCAAAATCTTCGAGGTACCCGGCAGGGAAAGCATTGCGATACAAGTGGTGATAACGATTACCTTTTTCTTCACCTACCTGTTCAACCAGAGCCGCGTGTAAATTATCGCCCCAGCTGCGAGCAACTTGCTGGATTTTTCGTTCGATATCTTGATGGTCAATGTCACCGCTTTCACTGCTGTTTAAACGTAAAACAAAATGCGTACGCGCTAACACTGATTCCGAAAAATAGGTGTTAAACTCGACAAACTTGGGATCACAAGCATCTTCTAATACGCCTTGAATTTTCATCCGTAATTCGGTGTTATAAATATCTCTAGGGGTGTAAACCATGGCGTATAAAAATTTGCCATAAGTGCCCTTACGGAAAAATGCCCGTGTTTGACGGCGCTCTTGAATATTTAAGATACCCAATGCCGTTGCGTAAATTTGTTCGGCACTGGATTGAATCAACTCATCTCGAGGATAAGTTTCTATAATGCGATCCATTTCTTTAGCATTATGACTGCTTTTTTCGAAGCCAGCTAATGACTTCACTTGTTGCAGCTTTTGCCGCACCAACGGAATATTACTCGGTGTTTCTATGTACACAATAGAAGTAAAAAGCCCCATAAAGCGAACGCCACCAATCACCTCACCTTGTTCATTAAACTGCTTGATCACCACATAATCTGGGTAAGCTGGGCGGTGAATTCGGCTTCGCTCTCCCGACTTAGAAAAGTTAATAATATTAGGAGAAAAAACAAAGTCCTGAATTTCTGAAGGTAAGGTTTCTAAATTATGACGATTGCTGTTGGCTTGGTGATAGCGAAAACTGCCCAGCTCTTGTGTTTCGTCACGAGTTAAAAATGTTTTTGCGCCTTTTTTCTCAATGGAAAATACATCGCAAGCCATAAAGGTAAAATGATCACTCGCTAACCAAGCCAAAAACTCTTGTGCTTCTTTTATTTCTTGCTTAGGTTTTTTACAGGGTAAATGATTCAAGGCATCACTTTGTTGTGCCAAGCGTTCTTTTAACGGTAAAAAATCTTCTACACAGTGACTGACCTCATGCACAATATTTGCCAAACTTTTGGCCAAATCATCCAGCAATTGCGAGTCGGTATGACGATCAACTTCGATATAAATTACCGCTTCTGCTTGGCTTTTTTCAGAAGGACTGTACAAGGGGGAAGTTGATTTTTTCTTGAACTTAGCATCTCGCTCTACATGAAGTACGCACGAATTGATTGAGTGAATAGACATTTCACGGCGATTAACTTCAATGCGTACCGAATCAATTAAAAATGGCATTTCTTTTGCCAACACTTCAATCACAGTATGGGTAGACTGCCAGCCATGGCTTTCAACATCGGGGTTAAACACCCTAACCTTAGGCTCTGCAATATTATTTTTTTGAATAAACTGCCAACAAGAAACCGTCGCTCCGTATAAATCTTCAGTATTCAGCGCTTGCAAGTCAGATGAAGGAGCACCGTCGTAATAAAGATCGGCAAACAGTTTGATACGCTGTGCTTGCTTTTTTTCATTACGCTCATCGATCAATCGATTAAGAGCGGTTAAATCTGCTTTGTTGTTTTTGTTTAAACCTGTCATAACCTATTCCTAAAACTGGCAATATAAATATAAAATATTGATAAAGCGCTTCCGTTAACTGCATTACAAATGCTTTCTTACAGAGTAGACCAAAACTCAGCAACTGAAGCGATTGCTGCTGAATAAAACGAGCTTTTTATGTTATCTATCAAAAGCCGCTTACATGACTATATTAGAACCCTAAATTTTTGCTATCTTCATTTCGTTTTGGACTGAATGTAAAGTAGTGTTAAGTTAACGAACTTTCTCGAATAGACACTCTCAGAAACATTGACCTGAGCGTCTCATTCAATAAAATCTGTATGAAATCAAATAATTACATCGTAAATAAAGCGAGTAGCAAATGCAGCAGGGATTCCAAAATTTACAGCAAGCATTAAGTGCCAACATTATTGGCCAGCAACATCTTATTGATCGTTTATTAATCGCCCTATTAGCCGATGGTCACCTGTTAGTTGAAGGCGCACCTGGTTTAGCTAAAACCAAAGCGATTAACGCCCTAGCCGATCATATTGAAGGCGACTTTAAACGCATTCAATTTACCCCTGATTTACTACCCGGTGATATTACCGGTACTGAAATTTACCGGCCCGAAGAAGGCACCTTTAAATTTCAACAAGGCCCTATTTTTCATAATCTAATATTAGCCGATGAAATTAACCGCGCCCCTGCGAAAGTGCAAAGTGCCTTGCTCGAAGCCATGGCTGAACGCCAAGTATCGGTAGGTGGGCAAACCATGCCACTGGAAAAATTATTTTTAGTAATGGCTACCCAAAACCCCATTGAGCAAGAAGGCACCTACCCCCTGCCAGAAGCTCAACTCGATCGTTTTCTTATGCATATTGTGATTGATTTCCCTGATGCAGAATCAGAAAAGCAAATACTGCGATTAGTGCGTGGTGAAGCTATGGAACATCCCCCAGTGCAAGGTGCGCGTATGTCGCAGAATGATATTTTTGCTGCCCGCCAAGAAACCTTACAACTGCATTTAAGTGAAACCGTTGAGCAATATATTGTTCAGCTGGTTATGGCTACGCGTTCGCCTGAACAGTATGGCGATGATATGGCAAAGTGGATTGAATATGGCGCTAGCCCAAGGGGCACCATTGCTCTTGAACGCTGCGCTCGTGCTCATGCTTGGCTCAACAACCGCGACTTTGTCAGCCCAGACGATGTACAGGCCATCGCCCACGATGTCTTGCGTCATCGCATTTTATTAAGTTTTGAGGCCGAAGCCAGTGGTATGACCACAAACAAAGTGATTAACGAGCTAATTACCCGCGTGCCCGTGTCTTAACGCTTTCAAACAGCACATGATAAAAAGCGCATTATAAAATGCACTGTATAAAAAGTTAGATCATAAACGCATTTAATGGCTCAAGGATAACTATGGCACAGGACACCTCTCAAGGTTTATCAGCGGGAGCAGAAATTAAAACCGATAATTTAGTGGCACTTCGCCACCTTGCTAATCTGTTGCCTATTCATAAGCAAAAAAAGGTTTTAAATGAGTTGAGTGGTGTTCACACTTCTAACTTACGGGGCCGTGGTGTCGACTTCTCTGAAGTGCGTGCCTATCAGCCCGGTGATGACATCCGCGCAATGGACTGGAGAGTCACTGCGCGTACTCAAAAACCTCATATTAAGGTCTTTAGAGAAGAACGTGAACGCCCCATCATGATTGTTTGCGACTTGCGTGCCAGTATGTTTTTTGGCACCCAGTACGCTTTTAAGTCGGTATTAGCAGCAGACATTGCCAGCTTATTTGCTTGGTCAGCGTTAAATAATGGGGATCGCATCGGCGCACTATTTTTTGACAATCAACGAGAAATTGATGTGAGACCCAAGCCCGGTCGTAAACAAGTACTGCATCTGTTGCACGAGCTGGCCGAATTCCATTCGCAGCAAGACCCTTTAACTCAAACCAACAGCCATCGCTTAGCCGATATGTGTCGTCATACCCGCCGTGTTACCAAGCCGGGCAGTACTCTGTATTTTATTTCAGATTGGCAATCATTTGATCAAGATTGTGAGCGTCAATTACATCAAATAAACAAACACAACGACGTTGTTGCGATTAATATTTTTGATGCGTTCGAACACAATATTTTACCCTTGGGAAGCTACCCCTTAACCGATGGTCAACAAAGAATGCAGTTAGAATGTTATTCCAACTCTCAAGGTAAAGAGCATCAAAGAGCTTTTCAACAGCGCCAACTAAATTTGAAAGATCGCATGCTCAAGCTGGGAATTCCAATCATCAACTTACAAGCGCAAGACGACATAATTAGCGAGCTGCGTAACGGCTTAGGTTTAAGCCAGGGTTTAATTAACAAAGGGAAACGCTGATGCAAATGAATCAGGGCCCTGCCCTTTCTCAACTAAAAGATATCCACTTACCCCCTGCTATCAGCGATTTCCCGATCGCTTTTGGTTGGTGGATTTTGCTGATTTTAGTAATGGTGTTAATCACCACGCTACTTTATTTATTTGTTAAGCAACGACAAAAGACAGCGGTTAAACGCATGGCACTGGCCTTATTAGATCAGCACTATACAGAATACAAAGCTCAGAAAAATGATGGTTTGTTTCTCCAACAATGCAATCAGATTTTAAAACGCTACTGCTTAAACCATTACCCGCATGCGGTAAGTTTGTCTGGACCTAACTGGGCCAATTTTTTAATTTGTTACAGCCAAAAAACCAAGTTCAGTGATGATGTAATCAATGCAATTAGCGTTGGGCTCTATCAAAAAAGCTGTAGTTACAAAGCTGATGATCTGTATCAAGCCTGCCGTAGCTGGCTAAAAAACAACAAGCCTTTTATTATCGAATCCGAGCAAGGAGCAACCCTATGATAGATGCTTCACCAATGGCTTGGTTAATGATTGAATGGCACTGGCCATGGGCATTTTATTTATTACCTCTGCCTATTGTGTTTTATTTACTGTTGCCCAAGGTAAAACTGCAAGAAGCTGCTCTTAAAGTGCCTAGCTTGTCGCTATGGAGTAACCATCAAACCAACACTGGGCTGAACAGCAATTCATCTTGGCCATCTTTTTTGCTACCCAGCTTATTATGGCTCTGTTTAGTGGCCACACTCGCACGCCCACACATATTGGGTGATGTTGTTGAACTACCGACCTCTGGCCGCGACCTAATTTTAGCGGTGGATATTTCAGGGAGCATGGATATCGAAGACATGCAATGGCAAGGCAAGCCTGTTAACCGTTTGTTCACAGTTAAAAATGTACTCAATGACTTTATTCAAAAACGCAAGGGCGATCGTTTAGGTTTGGTATTATTTGGTAGCCAAGCATATCTTCAAGCGCCACTGACCTTTGATTGGCAAACTGTACAAACGTTAATGAACGAAGCTCAAATTGGCTTAGCTGGCAAACAAACAGCCATAGGCGATGCTATCGGCTTAACTATCAAACGCTTACAGTCGAATCCAGAGCAAAGCCGCGTAGTCATTTTATTAACCGATGGTGCCAATACCGCAGGCGAAGTTGACCCCCTTAAAGCCGCTGAATTAGCTCAGCAAAGTAAGGTAAAAATTTACACCATTGGTTTAGGCGCCGACGCTATGGAAGTATCCAGTTTTTTTGGAACTCGCCAAGTTAACCCTTCTCGAGACTTAGATGAAACTACCCTACAAAACATGGCAAAAAGTACCGGTGGCTATTACTTTCGAGCACGTGATAGCAAAGAGTTAGAAAAAATTTACAGCATGATTGATGAACTAGAACCGACTGAAAAAGATCCTGAAATATTTAGACCACAATCCTCTTTATACTTCTGGCCACTGGGATTAGCCCTATTAATCAGCTTTATCATGTCATTGCGACACCTAGGTGCTTTACGCCCCCTAAAATTGTCAAATAAATCAGCTAAGAGTCAATTGTAATGGAATTATTTTTATCCCAATTTCATCTACTGCGTCCTTTTTGGTTATTGGCATTAGTGCCTACTGCCGTATTGTTTATATTTTTATTAAAGCGCAAGCTGGCCTCCGCCCGCTGGCAAGGTATTGTTGACGAAAAGTTAATGCCTCATGTATTGGATCAAATGCCCAGTGAACAATCTCGCTGGCCATTATGGTTTGTATTACTGGCTTGGCTACTGGCTATTATTGCTCTTGCTGGGCCTACTTGGGAAAAACTGCCGCAGCCCGTACAAAAAAAAGACGATGCCTTAGTGATTGTATTAGATATGTCACTATCAATGGCCGCCCAAGATGTTAGCCCTGACAGAGCAACGCGTGCTCGCCAAAAAGTCATTGATATTTTAAAGCAACGACAAGAAGGTTTAACCGCCTTGGTGGTTTACGCCGGTGACGCATACACGGTAACGCCGTTAACCGATGACGCAGAAACTATCATTAATCTGGTCCCTGCGCTGTCACCTTTTATCATGCCAGCCATGGGCAGCCGCCCTGACAAAGCTCTGGCTTTGGCTAATAAACTGGTTTTTGATTCAGGGTTGAGTCGTGCAAACTTACTATTAATTACAGACGGTATTCAACACAAGGACATTGCTCGCATTCAACGTGCTTTAGGCACAAACAGTGAATATCTATCGGTGTTAACCGTGGGCACCGAAGACGGGGCTCCTATTGCTATGCAGGGCCAAGGCTTTAAACGAGATAAGCAAGGCAATATCGTCTTACCTAAATTGGATATTGCTCTTATCCAGCAGCTGTCACATCAGCTAAACATACCGTGGCACCAAATGAGTTTTGACGATGCCGACTGGCAATATTTATTGTCAGACAGCTTTGGCCAGTTCGAATCAGACTTAGGGCCAAATTTAGGGCCAAATTTAGAGCCTAGCTCAAATACCAAACAAGGGGTTAGGTCTGGGCTCAACAAGGCTCAAAATGAAACCCAAAACCGTGCACAAACCGAGTTCGACTTATGGGCCGATCAAGGGTATTGGTTAATCATTATTGTTATGTTCATAGCCGCTTTTTCGTTTCGCCGCGGCTGGCTTCTCAGTGTCGTATTCGTGGTGGGCTTACAACCAGAAAACAGTATGGCTAAGTGGCTGGATAATGCTTGGCAAACCCAAGATCAACAAGCTCAACAACTGTTTGCAGAAAATCCGGAAAAAGCGGCAGAATTATTTGAAGACCCTAACTGGAAAGCCAGTAGCTATTATCGCGCTGAAGATTACTCGCAAGCACTTGAGCATTTTACCCGAGATTTTGAGGCGTCACCCGAGCAGCAATCAACCTCACTTTACAACCGTGGTAATGCTCTAGCTCAAACAGGTCAATTAGAAGAAGCAATTACTGCTTATCAAGAGGCCCTAGAGCTCAATCCGGCCTTAAAAGATGCTGTATTTAATAAGCGCTTGGTTGAAAAACTGCTTGAACAGCAACAACAAGAATCTGAGCAGCAAGACTCAGAGCAACAAGACTCAGAGCAGCAAGACTCTGATCAACAAGACTCTGATCAACAAGACTCCGAGCAACAAGACTCAGATCAACAAGACTCAGATCAACAAGACTCCGAGCAACAAGACTCAGAGCAACAAGACTCCGAGCAACAAGGCTCCGAGCAACAAGATTCAGAGCAGCAAGACTCAGATCAACAAGACTCCGAGCAACAAGACTCCGATCAACAAGACTCAGAGCAGCTAGAAGCTGAACAACAAGAAGCTGAACAACAAGAAACTGAACAACAAGAAGCTGAACAAATAAATGACGATTTATCGAGAGAAGAGCGCCAAGCACTGGAGCAATGGCTTAACCGCATTCCAGACGATCCAGGCGGCCTACTCAAACGCAAATTTATGTATCAATACAAACAACGTGATCATCAAGACGAAGGAGAAGTCTCGTGGTAAACAACTTTATGACTTCCACACCAGCAAGCCGACTAAGATTTCTGTTTAGCCAGTTATTAAAACTCCGACTGATCAGCCTTGCCCTGTTACTCGTGCTGACAAACAATGCCTTTGCCGCAACACTAACGGCCACGGTAGATCGCAAACAAATCACCGAAAACGACAGCTTTCGGTTGTTTTTGCGCTTTGATGAGCAGGTCGGATTTGGTCAGCCCGATTTAACAGAATTAAAAAAAGAATTTCGAGTAATCAACCAGCAACGTTCCAATCAATTCCGTTCAATGAATGGAAAAACCGTGTCATTTACAGAATGGACACTGGTGTTATCTCCTTTGCGCACCGGTAGTATTGTGATTCCCGCGATTGAATTTAATGGCCAAAAAAGTCAGCCAATTCAAGTTAGTGTGAGTGAATTACCGCAATCGGTTAAAGAACAAATCGCTAAAGAATTCTTTTTTGATATCGACATAGACAGCTCAACAACTTATGTTCAAGCACAGGTACTGTATACAGAAAAACTGTACTACAGCATTAATCATGAAGATGCGACGTTATCAGAGCTAAAAGTCACCGACGCACTCGTCGTGCCGCTCGGCCAAGTACGCCAATACACCACAAGTATCAATGGCCAAAGAATGGGCGTTTACGAGAGACGCTATGCCATTTTTGCTGAAGAAAGTGGTGAAATGGTTATTCCTGGGCAAAAGTTTTCGGCCAATGTGGTAAATTCATACAATCGCTGGAGCCGCGGTCGCCCTGTAAGCGTTATGTCTGAGCCTATTCGCATTCAAGTAAAAGCCACACCTTCAAACTACCCGCAATCACCATGGCTTCCAAGCCCAGAAATTACAGTCTCTGATCGCTGGAGCAAACCTTTTGACCAATGGCAAGTTGGCGAACCGATTACTCGTAATATTTCGATTACAGCGCAAGGCTTGTCCGGAAGCCAACTGCCCAGCATCGCCTTACCGGTAGTTGAAGGAATAAAATACTACCCCGATCAATCCGAGCACCAAGATCAAGTTGATACCTTAGGTGTTAAAGGTTCATTGCAACAATCGTTAGCGATTGTACCTACCCAAAGTGGTCGCATAACCTTGCCAGAAATGCGTATTCCTTGGTGGAATGTCAAAACGGATTCGTTGGAATATGCGCGCTTGCCAGCGCAAACTCTCTATATTAAAGAAGCTGCTCAAACAACAATAAAAAGCAGCCAACAAACCGAAGTAGCTCCTGTAGTCACCCAAGTTACTCAAATCACCTCGGATGTTGAAAAAAATCAGGGCTATTGGGTACTTGCAACCTTGATTTTATTATTCACCAACGTGATTACAGCCTTTTTACTCTGGAAAAAAACACCACGATTAGCCACAGATAAACAAAAAGCCACGCAAACAAGCACTGTTAATAGCCAAAAAGCTTTTAACGCTTTAAAGCAGGCTTGCCAAAAAAATGATGCCCAAGCCATGCGCCAGCACTTAAAACATTGGAGCAACCTTAAATATGGGCAAATTCGCCTAGACGAATTAGGCGAGTACTTAAAAGCACCAAGCTTAACTTTGGCGATCAGTGAATTAGACAGTTATTTGTACCGGGCCTCGGCTGGTTCAACTGGCAACTCTGCCTTTAATGGTCAGATTTTATGGAACAGTTTAAAACAAGCGATAAAAGACCAAAATAAGCAGGTAGAAAACATACAGCCCTTAAAGCCGCTCTATTAGGCTTTCAACTTGATCGGCTTTATGCAGTTTTGTTAAGCGCTTAGATTGCTAATTAGCGGAAGAAAACTCTTTTTTAGCGCTGGCGAGGGACTTCCAAATCTCAAGGTGTTGTGGCAATGACTCTGATGTTTGCTCAACACCCAGCAATGCTAATGCCGAAGCAGGAGTGATCAGTTTTCCTCGCTGAAAATAGACCGCTTTTACCAAGCCATAAGCGTATATCTTATCAGCCACGACAAAGCGTTGTTCGAGATACACGTACTTGTTGTCCCAACCAATACAACGAGTTTCTAAATCAAACGTTTTTCCGAAACGAATCTCGCGAATGTAACCCATCTCAATGCCAGCAATAATTGAATTCAATTTTTGCTTTACCATCACATCCCATGTATTGGTTTGTACCGAATGATCCCAGCGACCTCTTTCCATAAACACCATGTAGCGAGAATTGTTAACATGCAAATTAAAGTCAATATCCGCTAAACCCACTCTAAATTTTCGCTTAATCACTGACAAAAAGGGCTTATGAGTAACATCTTTACACATTTTATTACGTCTGTTTAAAATCACAGATCGTACAATTTCACTAATCATGAGAACTCTATATAAATCAGGTTAAAAGTAACAAGGGGATGATTTTTGCTGGAGGCGCATTTTAACGGAATCTAAGAAATAGTCACCTTTTGACAAAAACAATCAGCTCTTTTTTAGCTAAGCGCTTGAATAATCAACGAATTAGTCTATTACTTAAATTAATCAAATTTTCGGTGAGCCAAGTTATGTCAGTCCCTATTTTAATCTGTGACGACTCAAGTTTTGCACGTAAACAAATGAATCGCTCTTTACCCGACAACTGGGATGTAGAAGTCACTTTTGCAACGAACGGTTTAGAAGGACTAGAAGCCATTCGCCAAGGAAAAGGTGAAGTAGTTTTCTTAGATTTAACCATGCCCGAAATGGATGGCTATGGTGTTTTAGAGAATATTCGTAAAGAAGACCTGCATGCCATGGTCATTGTGGTATCGGGTGATATCCAACCCGATGCACAAGCTCGTGTACAAAAGCTAGGGGCTATGGCTTTTGTAAAAAAACCCATCGATAAATTAAAAACCACTCAGATTTTAACTGAGTTTGGTATTTTATCTTCAGAATAAACGGTGGGAGTTTCTTTTATGTCAGTACAAGTAACCGAAGACCAGCGAGACTGCTACCAAGAAATTTCGAATGTTGCTATGGGACAAGCAGCTGACAAACTAGCACGCCTCTTAGATGTCTATGTGATTTTACCCATTCCAAAAATCAATATCATCAGTGCCAGTGATTTGCACATGGCATTAGCCGGTGCTAATACCAGTGATAATGTATCTGCGGTTTGCCAAGGTTTTATTGGATCGGGCATTGCTGGTGAAGCCTTGCTCATTTTTAATGATGCCAGTTTCACTGACTTAGCTAAATTAATGAAATATGAAGGCTCATTGGATTACCATGGTGAGCTTGAGCTGTTAATGGATGTAAGTTCGGTATTAATCGGGGCTTGCTTACAAGGCATAGGCGAACAATTAGAATTGCACTTTAATCAAGGGCACCCGGTTGTACTTGGGCAACACTGCCAAATAGACGACCTTGTAAAAGCAGGCAATCATCAATGGTCAAAAACCTTGGCAATTGAAATCCATTACGAAATCGAAAACCTAAATATAGACTGCGACCTACTCTTATTATTTACTGAAGACTCTGTCGCTAAACTGAACGAACAAGTTGATTATTTACTAGATTAAGGCAGCAACAAACCCATGAGTAAATCAGGTTTAGAATTCACCGAAATGCACTGGCTGATGGACGTATTGCAAAATATTGATATTGGCTTGGTCATTTTAGATCGCGATTACAAAATACAGCTGTGGAATGGCTTTATGGAAAACCACAGTGGTTTACGTCCTGATCAGGTGCACGACAAACCATTATTCGATTCTTTTTCAAACATTCCGGCAGATTGGTTTAAACAAAAAGCAGAGCCTGTTTTTGAGTTAAAAACTCGAACCTTTACTATCTGGGAACAACGCCCTTACCTATTTAAATTTAAAAACTATCGGCCAATTACTGGCCGTGCCGAACACATGTATCAAAATACGAGCATCATTCCATTAGAATCGATTGATGGTAGTGTAAAGCATATATGTGTCATTATTTATGATGTTACCGACATTGCAGTAAAACAACAGGATCTGGCTAAAGTGAACAGCAGTGTGGCCATTTCTCTAGATACGCCTTCAGAAGATACGCCTTCAGAAGATACACCTTCAGAAGACACGCTTTCTGAAAACACAGATTCCACCGACGATGTGACTAATCTCGCTTCTACTACCGATGCATTAACTAAGTTAATGACGACCGATCAGTGGCAAAAAAACTTAGCAGAAGAATGTAACCACAGCTCGGGCAGCTTAATATTAATTGAGATCGATCAGCCAGAAGATACAGACGTCGATCAACAAGACGATATAATCTCAAAATTAGCCTTGCTACTCAGACGCGCTTCTCGGCAACTAGATATCGTTGGCCGCCTTCAACACAATCATTTCGCTATTTTTTTGGTCGATGCCCAAGCCAAGACAGCGGTAAACTTTGCTGAAAGAGTGCGCTCTAAATTCGCAGAAACAGCCATAAATGGTGATTTATTTACCGTCAGTGCCGGAGTTGCCGAACTAAAACAAGGCAATAATGATCATCTAGGATTATACTCTAATGCCGAAAAAGCATTGCGTCATGCTCAAGGGAATGGAAAAAACAAAACCACCCTTTACCAGACCTGACAATCATTAAGAGACCCTTGTGGCCCAATTTCAACTACGCGAGTACCAACAGCAGGCGGTTGATGCAACCCTAAAGCATTTTCGTCAAACCAATCAATCTGCAGTAATTGTACTACCTACCGGATCTGGAAAAAGCTTAGTCATTGCTGAGCTGGCTAGATTAGCCAAACGCAAAATTTTAGTCCTCACCCACGTTAAAGAATTAGTCGAACAAAACCAGCAAAAGTTTGCAAGTTACGGCATTACCGCTGGTATCTATTCTGCGGGTCTAAAGCAAAAAAACCCAAACCATCAAGTAACTTTTGCCAGTATTCAATCCGCTGCTCGTAATCTTGACCATTTCAATGATTCTTATTCATTAATCATTATTGATGAATGCCACCGGGTAAACTTGGAGCTTGATAACAAACAGGTGCAAACAGACAAGCAGACAGAAAAGCAAACAAATCAGTACCAACAAATTATTCAGTACTTAACTGCAATAAATCCAAATATAAAACTTCTTGGGCTTACAGCTACCCCTTATCGCTTAGGTATGGGTTGGATTTATCGAAAACACTATCGAGGTATGATACGCAGTGAACAAAAAAGACCCTTTGAGCATTGTATTTATGAGTTACCCCTACGTTATTTAATTAAGCGAAACTATTTAACCCAGCCCAAACTGATTGACGCCACCATAGAACACTATGATTTTAGCCAGCTTAAAGAAAATGCCAACGGCGAATATAATTCGAATGCGGTGAATGAGTTGCTAGGTAAATACCAGCGAGTTACTCAAGGAATTATTGAACAAGTGATCGAACTCGGTCAAGATCGTAAAGGTATAATGATTTTTGCTGCTACCGTGGAGCATGCAAAAGAAATTATAAATTACCTACCCTCGCAAAACAGCGCGTTAATAATTGGTGCCACGGAAAGCAATGAGCGTGATAATTTAATTAAAGCCTTCAAGGCGCAGCAAATTAAATACTTAGTTAATGTTTCAGTCCTAACCACAGGGTTCGACGCCCCCCATGTCGATATGATTGCTATATTACGTCCTACTCAATCAGTTAGCCTGTATCAACAAATAGTGGGACGAGGGTTACGATTAAGTAAAGACAAAAAAGACTGCTTAATTATTGATTATACCGGTAATGATTTTGATCTTTACCAACCCGAAGTTGGGGAAAAAAAGCCCAATAGTAAAAGCCAACCAGTACAAGTAATTTGTCCAAGTTGCGAATTTCCCAATATATTTTGGGGGATATGTGATGATGATGGTGACCTGATAGAGCATTATGGTCGCCGCTGCCAAGGTCTTGTCAGTTCACCAAACTCGGTGCCTGAGTCAGAAAAAACAAGGCAATGTAATTTTCGTTTTGTTTTTAAAGAGTGCCCTCACTGCGGTGAAGAAAACGATATTGCTGCACGAACGTGCTTGCACTGCTTGGAAGTATTGACCGATCCCGACGATATGCTAAAAAAAGCACTGCAACTAAAAAATGCTAAAGTACTGCGCTGCGCCGGTATGTCACTGAGTTTGCAGCCATCAAAAGCCACTGTGTTAAAAATAACTTACCACGACGAAGAAGGCGCTGAATTAAGTGAATTGTTTAATTTTTCTTTTAGCAAGGATACAGAATTGTTCAACCAATTGTTTGCTAAACGTTTAGCGATCAAGTTGGATACAAACAAGTCTCTGTATTTAACTGATACAGAGCAAGTAATGGCAATTGAACCCTACCTTACTTGCCCCGATTTTGTAGTTGCCAGAAAAAACAGCGCTAAAGCTTATGACAACTGGCAAATTAAAGACCGAATTTTTGATTATCAAGGCCGCTATCGCAAAGCCAATCAATTATAAAATTGGGAAACTAAAATGCCAGCTGAGCATTAAAGGCTTTTAAACGCTCATTTTGCAGTCGTAAATTATCTTCAATTTCTTTGAAACGAATATGAATAGAAGCACCTTGCCATTTTTCTTGCAGATTTTTACACGTTTGCTGATATTTACCGGTTTGTAACTCGGTCCATTCATTTAACAAAACTTTAAAATCTTCGTACTCTTTTTCTAGGGTCAGCTTCCACTGCTCAATATTATCAGCAAATTGATCTTTGCTACTGGCTTTAGCTAGTTGCTCGTTAGCACGCTTAAACTGCATATTGAGTTTTGCACGCTGAATTTTAAAATCAGGCACTTTCTTTAAGTTTTTAGTTAAACCAACCCACGAGCACGCCTTAATAAACCATTTGGTTGGATCCCAATGAAACCAGCGAATACCATTACGGTAGTCAGTTTGAAAAATATGATGATAGTTATGATAGCCTTCTCCGTGGGTCAAAAAGGCAAAAAACGTATTATCACGTGCTGTGTTTTCATCAGTGTAAGGCTGCGAGCCCCATTTGTGCGCAATTGAGTTAATAAAGAAAGTAATGTGATGTGCTACCACTAAACGAGCAAAACCTGCCAATAACAACATACCCCATACATCACCAAAAATTAAACCCAGGATAATTGGCACGCCAAAATTCATTCCTAGCGTAATAGGCGTGTAATACTTGTATTGCCACATAACGATAGGGTCGTTCATTAGATTTTTAACGTTATCAAAATTCACCTGGCCACTAGGGTACTTACGCAACATCCAACCCATGTGCGAGAACCACAAGCCGCGCTTAGCGGAATACGGGTCTAAATCAACATCATCACAATGGCGGTGATGAACACGGTGACCAGACGCCCAATCTAAAATCGTGTTCTGCATTGCAGTAGCGCCCCACAAGGCGTACCAAACACGCAAAATTGGGTGGGCTTCATACGCATTGTGCGACCACAATCTATGATAACCACCAGTAATCGACATTCCGGTTAACCAAGTAATCGCTACAAAAGCAACCACTGCAGAGGTGTTGTAACCATACTGAAATCCATACCAAGGCACTACGGTTAAAGTAACCAGTGTAGTAACGGAAAACATAATAACCGGCAACCAGTTAATAGCAGGCTTTGGTACGGTGTTGTTCTGAGACATGTTCTGAGACATAAAATATCCGATGTAAACGCTTCCTAAAAATTATTGTTAGCTATTATTGCTAACTAAAGCTGCGCTGAATGTATTTCAACAGCTCTACCCTAACATAATAACTGAAAATAACTGAGCGAACATCTGTTCTTCTAAATAAATCTGTTCTAAGTCAATTTATTCGCCGGTAAACACAGTTTTTCTTCTCTGCACTCCACAAAAAACACACATTATTGAGCATTTTTACAATTCATTCACGCTCCATTAGCGGTAGTAAAAATGTTCTTCGTACAAGCAGAAGCACCATAGTTTTCGACTAATATGAATATTTTAGGAGGCTAAGAAGGGATTAGCGATGTTGAGTAATAATATCTAGTCCTTTTGGCTGTAGTAAAATCGTTGTCGGAGCCATGCCAAACATGGCCTTAAACGTATGTGAAAAATGAGCGGAATCCGTAAACCCTGCATTAATAGCGGCTTCCGTCAAATTACCTCCAGAAGCAATCTCTACAGCCGTTATAAATAATCGATGCCAAAGCCGATAGCGTCGCATAGGTACACCGGTTTGTTTTTTAAATAACTGAACCAGCCGCGGCACAGATAAATTGACTAATCGAGCAAGGTCATCAATGGATAAATTATCGTCTGCAGTTTGCTTTATTTTGTCCACCACTTGCGCTACACGCTTATCAATGATGTGTTTTGGGTAAAATTGCTTAAAGCGCTTTTCCAATAAGTCATCTAATAATGTATAAGCACTCTCAGAATCTAACTGTTGAACGTACAGGGTTTTAAAAATGTGCTGAAACTCGCAGTACTGCTTAAGTTCATAATAAATATTGCTGTGTGTTTTTTGCATCAAGGCCGAAAGCCCAGAGAAATCGGCGCCTAACGCATCAAGATTGCAATTAGCAACAAGCGCGTTGCCAGTATCAATAGTAACGCCTAAGCCTGCAGGCAATAGCAGGCAATTGCATTCCGTGATATCTGATTCGCCATCAATACTAAATGAAATAGGTTTATCTAACGCAACGATCAGAGTCGCTGCACCTTGAGATAACTTAAGAGGCTCAAATAATGGGCCAATATAAAGTGTTCGTTTGTCCCATAAATAAAGCAGAGAGCGAATTGATTGACCTGCCATATTCTTTCTCATATTTTTTTATTTTTGTAAGTAGCTTTAAAAGTAGCTTTAAAAGTAGCATTAAAAAGTAGCATTAAAAAGTAGCATTAAAAAGTAGCATTAAAAAGTTGCATTAAAAAGTTGCATTAAAAAGTAGAAAGATTCATCAAATCCTACAAGTTAGATGAAAAATATAAGCCTATTCTTTAAGGGTACTTCTTACTAATAAAAATAAAATTGAAGGTGTAAAATGAAAAGAATATTAATAGCAGTTGTTGCTGTAATGACTCTGGTTGCTCCAACACAAGCAGGCTGGTTTAGTAATTATTTTAAATATACTAAAACAAAGCATCCTATCGTTTTAGTGCCAGGTATCTTTGCCTTTGATTCGATCGCAGGTATTGATTATTGGTATCAAATTCCTTCAGCAATAGAAACTCGTGGTGGTAAAGTTTTTGTGCCAAAGATTAATGCATTTGATAGCTCAGTTAATCGTGGTGAACAGCTCATTGCCCAACTGGATGAAATTAAAGCCAGCTCTCGAGGTAAAATTACCAAGTTTAACCTTATGGGTCATAGCCAAGGTGGTGTGACATCTCGATATGTCATGTCTGTTCGCCCAGATTTAGTCGCTTCTGTCACAACAATGTCCACGCCACATACAGGCTCCCCTTTAGCTGATCTTTTAACGAACAATGCTCCTGAAGGCTCTGAACAGGCAAGTTTGTTTGCGACAGTCGGCGATGCGGTCGGTGATTTAGTGAATTTATTATCTGATAATAAAGCCAGTGAGTCGGATATCTATGCCATGTTAGGAGAATTTAATAAGGAAGGTGCTGCCGATTTTAATGCCCGCTACCCTCTTGGTTTACCGGCACAAGAATGTGGAGAAGGTTCTAACTCAGTGACCGTGAATGGTCATAATATTAAATTATTTTCTTGGGGTGGAGCTTCGCCAGTAACGGCAATTGTTGATCCGTCAGATATATTATTTGGCATAACTACGCTGACTTTTAACGGTGCGCCGAATGATGGCGTCACAGGGGTTTGTGCAAATCACTTTGGTCAAGTTTTACGGGATGATTATGCAATGAACCATATTGATATTAATAACCATGTATTAGGCTTGGTTTCTCTATTCGAAACCAATCCAAAAACCATCTTTAAAAACCATGCGAATCGATTAAAAAACATGGGGCTATAATTTTTACTACTTTGTAATTAATGCCGCATTACTTTTTTACTGTTATGCAATGACGTAATAGATATTTAAAGGTGATGCGGTATTTTTATATAGGATATTTAAAATAATATTGTTTTTGAGATAAACATGATGAGTGCAAATATAAAACTAGGTTCATTGATTGTAATAGTAATTTTTTTAGCCGTATTAGTGTATGTAGATATTAATGTCGATGCCGATATCGATGGCATACTTGAAAAGCCTATTATGGATATTGCATTTAAACCCTTACTGGTGAGCAATGAAAACGCATTTACGAAAGCAATTGAATCAGATTCTCTGACAAAAGAGTTTAATAAACCCATTCCAAAAAGCCTAAAAGGTATCGATTTAAATATTTCTTTGCCAGTAGATAATAAAGGAAACCTCATTGTCGGTATGGAACTGAAAGATCTATTCGAAATTTATTTATCCGCTATGGGCGAGGAGGAATTGGATGATATTATATTACGCATACAAAATGCTTTGGCTCAGCAGTTAAGCTCCCCCGCACTTGAGCAGAGCTATGGCGCATTGAAACGGTTTATTGATTATAAGATTGAATTAGTCAATTTGGAGCAGCAACCACGCGATAAGAATCTATCTGAACTTGAGAACATTCACCGCCAAAAAGAAATATTAAACAATCTCCAGCAAGCGTATTTCACACCAATAGAGAGTGATGCATTATTTGCCACGGAAAAAGAATACGATGATTTCATGCTTGAATATTTAACAATACAGCAGAATAACCATCTAACCTTAGAAGAAAAACAACAACAAATCGAATCATTAGAAGTTTCGTTACCAACAGACATCAAAGCCGGGCGCGATACTGCAATGGCCCCTGCCAATATATTCTTGCAAGCAGAAACGATGAGAGCGGAGGGTAAAACCCCAGAAGAAATTTATCAAATGCGGGCAAAATCATTAGGAAGTGAAACTGCAGTTGCCTTGGCAGAGCTAGACCAACAGCGACAACAGTGGCAGCAGCGGTTAGCGTTGTTTGGTTCTCACTATGAATCGATTATTTCATCAGGTCTAAGTGAAGTAGATAAAAAAGTCGAAATAAATGCCTTATTAGCCCGTGATTTTAGCGAGCTGGAGTCTATTCGAGTAAAGGCACTCTACTCTCTCAATCACTCTGATAACTAGGTTATTAATAGCCCATCCTCAACCTAAAAAGTTGAGAATGAACGCCTTCCTCGTTAAACAAATAGGCATTAAAAGCCATTATTTACCGGTAAAAACAGCCTCACGCCGTTCCATAAAAGACAACACACCTTCTTGAGCATCTTTGCTGCGCATTATCGTCGGTAAGTCGGAAAACACTGTCTTTAACGCCACTATTTGGCCATTCTTCCTACTATTTTTTGAAGAGCGTAACGCGGCCTGCACACCTAATGGCGCTGCTTTAGCGACTTTCTCGGCTAACTCTCGGGCACGAGCCTGCAACTGGTCTAACTCCACCAATTCTTGCACCATGCCCCAGTTAAGCGCTTGCTGCGCGGTAAACTCTTCACCGGTTAGAAGATAACGCTGAGCATTACTCCAACCAATTTCTTCAGGCAAACGTACCGTGCCACCACCACACGGATAAATACCACGTTGTACTTCTAATTGAGCAAAACGAGTCTCCGGCGTCGCAAGTCGAATATCAGTATTCAACAACAGCTCTAAACCCGAGGTATAACAAATCCCTTGCACCGCCATAATCACAGGCTTGGTTAATACCTCTCCTTCTAGACCGTAAGGGTCAAGATGCCCTTCTGGCAGTTCTGGGAATTTACCTTTAGCAAATATCGGTGCCCATTTATCCAACTCCAAACCCGAAGTAAAATTCTTACCCTCTGCTTGAATAATGGCCACACGTAAATCATCCTCGTGTTGCAGGCGATACAGCGCCTGGGCCAATAAAAAATAGCTCTCTGGATCTAATGGGTTGTACATTTCAGGGCGATTAAAGGTAATCGTCATGATGTGGTCGCTAGCGTCGACTAATAACTTATTGTTCATTTTTTAAATTTCCTTTGCTTATGAGCGAATTAGAACCAATCTGCCTGCATCGCCATGCAGGTTTCATCAAAGCCTTGCAGCAAATTTGCCTGATGTTTAACTTTCGGCAATTCCCAATGAACAAAGTACTGCGCCGCTTGCAACTTACCCGCTAAAAACTGCTTGTCTTCATCATCCGTAGAAGCAGAAAAACGCTCAAGCGCTTTATCCGCCATTTCAATCCATAGCCACGCCACAATCATTTTGCCCATCATGTCGAGATAAATCGCGGAGTTCGCTAAGCCTTTTTCAACCTCACCTTTTTGTAATGCACCGCCTAAGGTCATAGTGGTTTTAATAAATAGGTCAAGGTGGCTTTGATATTCCGCTACTAATGACTCTAGCTCAGCCTTGCCTTTCGCAGACGATAATGTGGTTTGTATTTTCTGCAATAAAAGCTGCTGGCCTTTGCCGTTATGCATCCACAATTTACGCCCTAATAAATCCAACGATTGAATGCCGTGAGTACCTTCATGAATCGGATTTAAGCGGTTATCGCGATAACACTGCTCAACCGGATAATCCTTGGTATAACCCGCGCCGGCCAATACCTGAATCGCTAAATCATTGGCTTTAGGGCCGTAATACGACGGGAAGGATTTCACCACTGGCGTCAACAAATCCAATAACAAACCACTATCACTATTATCACCCGCAGTAAATTCGTCTTCTAAACGCGCCGCGAATAAGCACAAGGCTAATGAGCCTTCAACAAAACACTTTTGCGCTAACAGCATACGCTTTACATCGGTATGCTCAATGATATTAATAGGCTTGCTACTAGGATCTTTACTGCTCACAGCGCGACCTTGTGGGCGGTTTTTAGCGTAATCCAACGACTCTAAATAACCCCGATAACCGATCATTGCAGCCCCTGTGCCCACACCGATACGCGCCTCATTCATCATTTTAAACATGTACTTTAAACCTTGATGAGGTTCGCCAATCAAAAAGCCCTGACACTGGTTATTATCACCAAACTGTAAAACGGTACTGGTTGTTCCACGGTAACCCATCTTATGCAATAGCCCGACCAGCTTAACGTCATTAGGCTCACCTAATGAACCATCGTCATTGGTGTGGATTTTCGGAACAATAAATAATGAAATACCTTTAGCGCCTTGGGGCGCACCTTCTATTTTTGCTAAAACCAAATGCACAATGTTTTCAGTAATATCTTGATCACCACCAGAGATATACATTTTTTGGCCTTTGATACGATAACTGCCGTCTTCTTGCGGAGTAGCCTTGGTAGTAAGATCACCCAAAGAGGACCCCACGTCAGGCTCAGTTAATGCCATAGTGCCGGAGAAACGACCATCAAACATCGCAGGCAAATACTTCTTTTTGTGCTCATCTGCAGCAAACGCATTAATTAAGTTAGCGGCAGCACTGGTTAAAAACGGATAACCAGAGGTTGATGGATTAGCCGACATAAAATAACTCACGCAGGCGGTATTGATAATCGCCGGTAACTGCATACCACCATCTTCATAGCTGTGTCGTGCGGCTAACAAACCCGACTGAGCATAGTGCGCCCAAGCTTCTTTCACTTCAGGAATCGTGGTTACCTTGTGGCCATCAAATTGTGGCTCATTGGCATCGCCTTTAGCGTTATGTGGTAAAAAATAATCTGTAGCAATTTTATCGGCAGTGGTAATCACACCGTCAAAAGTGGCTTTGTCATGATCTTGGTAAAACGGCAACTCGGTAAGTTGCTCTGTATCAAAAACGTCATACAGTAAGAAATCTAAATCTTTGCTATTGATTAACTTGGACATGGCTTAAACCTCACTATTTAATATGACTCAAGTATCCGGCTTGCTAACCTCGCTTTAAATTGTCAATATAGACACATATAGAGCTAAAAGTGACATATATGATAAATATATACGTATTAGGGTTTGATCAAGCTCTAGCATCAGCGATAACCGGCGTAATAGATCTATTTGCTTTAGCGGGCGTAACCTGGAACCGAATCCAACAACAAGACACAGCAGTCGCTTTTAATGTAAAGCTGGCTAGCTATCAAAAACATAACATCCGCTGTATCAACAACCTTCAGCTCGCAGCACACTGCAGTTTTACCGACATAGAAAAGCACTTGAATTGGTCTTCAAGCGCGACTAATCAAACAAACCAAAACAACCAAAATATTCTAATTGTGCCCACCATTGGTGGCCCTATTCAGCAGACACTGGATAACAATCCACAATTAATTGCTTTATTAGTTAAAGCACAACAAGCAGGATGGATCATTGCTGGTAACTGCACAGGCAACTTTTTATTAGCCGAAGCCGGTATTTTGCAAGGTAAAACAGCAACGACACATTGGGGGTTTGCAGGAGAATTTCAGCAGCGCTACCCCAACATCACCCTCAAAGCCGAACAACTCATTACCCGTGACGACAACATTTTTTGTGCAGGTGGTGGAATCGCTTGGTTTGACTTGGGGTTACACATCATTGAGCGCCATGTTGATTTTGAAACGGCAATGCAAACAGCTAAGGCTTTTGTTATTGATTATCGACGCGACAGTCAGCTTTCTTACTCACTCATGCGCATCGCTAAGCCTCATCAAGATGCCTTAGTTAACACCATTCAACAACGCATAGAACAAGATTGCACAACCGCACTGAGCATTGAAGAAATTGCAAATCAATACAATGTCTCACAGCGTACCTTGATACGCCGTTTTAATAATGCACTGGGTATGCCACCCAATACCTATTTGCAGTCCGTTCGTATTGAGCGCGCTCGCAAAATGCTAGAAGAAAGTGATTTCAATGTTGAAACCATACTCAACAAAATTGGCTATGAAGATGCCAGCTCGTTTAGACGATTATTTAAAAGAAAAACAGGAATAACCCCTACAGAATATCGAAACCGTTTTAGTAAGCGCTAACACCTAAGTATTCGGCATAAGTAAGTCTTTAGCATTAGCTAATCATTAAAAAATAAAAAGAAAATAGAAAGAAAATAGAAAGAAAATAGAAAGAAAATACAGATTTAAAATAACAACCTTATAAAAAAGATAGAAAACTGATTTACTACTAGACTGTTAGTAAGTTACCAGTAGGTTATGCTTGAGACTAATACTTTCTAAACAAGGGATTTGTTAATTATTAAGTAAATATAAAATGGCTAAAGCACAGGAGTGGAGCGTTGAAATTTATTTATTTTATTATTCTTGTATTGATCTACCCAGCCACACTAATGGCCGATACCGAACCCTTGAAAAAGGTACGGCTCACATCCGCCGAATACCCACCCTATTATGGCGAACACTTAAAAAATCAAGGGCCTGTATCCGAGATCATTAAACACGCTTTTGCTAATGCCGGTTATTCGGTAGAAATAACATTTTACCCTTGGGCTAGAAGTGAGTATTTTGCGAAAAAAGGCATTGATTTTGACGGTATGTTTCCACCATGGCATACACAACAAAGAGAAGAGTTTTTTCTATTCTCTGATCCTATTTTTGCAAATATTATTGGCTTTTATAAACATCAAAGTGATGATACCAAATATAGCCAATATTCAGACATAGCTCACTTAACAATAGGTGCAGTAAAAGGCTATGCCCATCCAAAAGGATTTGATGAGGCTAACTTTGAAAAATATTTTGTTATCAATGATACTCGTAACTTACAAATGCTGTGTAAACAACGAGTTGATCTAATAACCATTGATAAGTTATCTGCGCACTATATTTTAACAGAACAGCTACCTGAGTGTTTTAGTCAAGTAGAATGGATAGAGCCTGCTTTAGAATACAGAGATCAGCATCTTGTCATATCGTTAAACGCAAACAATGCCAAGCTGATAATCAAAGATTTTAATCAAGGCCTGCAGAAGCTAAAAGACTCTGGAGCCATGAAAGAGATACTAATAAAACATGGAATATATAAAGCACTGCTACAAGCCAAAGTCATCACAGACTAATAACATAAGCTAATTGCTAATGCATTTTTTATTGCTTAGACTAAATGACAAATTTTCAAATAAGACGAAGTCATGGAACTCCTGCTGCAAAATGAGGTAAGCCCGATCGCTACACTTAAATCATCTAACATACGCTATTTTTTTGTTCTTTTTTTATTCATTTTAACTAGTTCAACCGCAGTTGCTAATAACAAACAACAACCAACAGCTACAAATCAAGCAGCTATAAATCAAACAGCTATAAATCAAACAGCTATAAATCAAACTGCTATAAATCAAACAAATGTAAAACAAACCATTAATATCGCTGTAGGTGATTGGCCTCCCTATATTTCTAAAGAGCAAAAATTCAACGGTGTGGCGACTCATCTTATTACCGACATATTTCGATCTATCGGCATAGACACTAGCATAGAGTTCTTACCTTGGACTCGAGCCTACAACAACACCGCTAGTGGAGAATATGATGCTACCGCGGTTTGGATGCATCAGACTGATAGAGAAGCAGACTTTATTTACAGCGATGCAGTACTCAAAGAACAGTTTGTCTTTTTTCATCGTCAATCAGTAAATTTCGACTGGCAAACCATACAGGATTTAAAGGGATATCATATTGGTGGAGGCTATGCCTACAGCTATGGCCCAGAAATGGATGAAGCGATAAAACGAGGTGAAATCACGTTAAGTCGTGTCACCAATTTAAAACAAAATTTTCAGATGTTGCTTCATGGAAGAATTGACATTTTACCCTTAGAACTTAACGTCGGCCTAAGTGCTTTAAAAGAGCACCTAACTCCCGCAGAACAGGCAAAAATCACTCATCATGCTAAACCATTTTTACTTAACTCTAGCTTTGTGATGTTCCCCAAAACTTTGGAAAACAGTAAGTCACGGGTAAAACAATTTAACCAACAGCTGCAAATATTTAAAAACAACGGTCGCTACCAACAATACTTTGATCAATTTGAACAGGGGTTTTATAAAACTGTTCAGTAACTTTGTATAATTGAGATTCAAGCCAGTTATGTGCAATATGTTAAAAACCTAGATATAAAGAACCTAGATATAAAAAACCGAAACATTAAAAACTAGTGATTGAGTCGTTTAAAATATAGAAGTAGAACTTTTTATCAGCCCAAAAAAAACCGCATTAGAAAATCTAACGCGGTTTATCGTTGTGATGAATAACAAATTTGGCCTTAACCGAAGTCATCTAGCATAATGTTCTCAGGTTCTACACCCATAGCTTCAAGCATAGAGATCACAGATTGGTTCATGATTGGTGGCCCGCACATGTAAAACTCACAATCTTCAGGAGCTGGGTGGTCTTTCAAGTATTCTTCCAACAACACGTTGTGAATAAATCCAGTTAAACCTTCCCAATTATCTTCTGGTTGCGGATCAGACATCGCCACGTGCCACTCAAAGTTCGGGAACTCCGCTGCCAAACCATCGTAATCTTCTTTGTAGAACAACTCTTTTAAAGAACGCGCACCGTACCAGAAACTGATCTTACGATCACTCTTCAAGCGCTTTAGCTGATCAAAAATGTGTGAACGCATTGGCGCCATACCAGCACCACCACCCACAAAAATCATCTCTGCATCCGTTTCTTTAGCAAAGAATTCACCAAATGGACCGTAAACCGTAACCTTATCCCCTGGTTTCATGTTGAACACATACGTAGACATGATTCCTGGGTTTATACCCGTTGTACCCGGAGGTGGAGTTGCAATACGAATATTGAACTTCACTAAACCACGCTCTTCTGGATAGTTCGCCATCGAATACGCACGGATTGTTTCTTCAGTACACACTGTTTTAAGGTCAAAGAACTTAAAGTGCTCCCAATCACCACGATATTCTTCTTCTATGTCAAACTCAGAGAATTTAATCTCAAAAGGAGGACACTCAAGCTGAACATAACCACCGGCGCGGAAATCAACATTTTCTCCCTCAGGAAGCTGAAGCGTAAGCTCTTTAATGAAGGTCGCCACATTCGGGTTAGAAACTACAGTGGTTTCCCACTTCTTAACACCAAATACTTCTTCTGGTACTTCAACAACCATGTCCTGCTTAACAGGCACCTGACAAGACAAACGCCAGCCTTCACGGGCTTCGCCTTTAGTGAAGTGAGATTCTTCGGTAGGTAGCATAGAACCACCACCTTCGGTCACAATACACTTACACTGAGCACAAGTACCGCCACCACCACAGGCCGACGACAAAAATACTTCGTTAGCGGCCAATGTTTGCAGAAGCTTACCACCGGCTTCGGTTTCAACGGTTTTTTCACCATTGATTTCGATTTTTACATTACCAGAGCTAACTAATTTAGCTCGGGCGCTCAAGATGACTGCCACCAAAGAAAGTACGATGACGGTAAACATCACTACGCCGAGAATGATCTCATTATCCAATGTACCTACCCCTTATAGTGAAACGCCAGAGAACGACATAAAGCCAAGAGACATCAAGCCAACGGTAAAGAAGGTAATGCCCAAGCCCTGAAGCCCTGCTGGAACGTCGCTGTATTTCATTTTTTCACGAATACCCGCTAAAGCAGTAATCGCTAATGCCCAACCTACACCTGCACCAATACCGTAAACGGTGGATTCAGCAAAGTTATAATCACGCTCTACCATGAACAAAGACGCACCCATGATGGCACAGTTCACTGTGATCAAAGGTAGGAATACACCCAACGCGTTATACAAGGCAGGAACGAATTTATCCAAAAACATTTCCAATATTTGAACCATGGCTGCAATAACACCAATGTAGGTCAAAAGACCTAAAAAGCTCAAATCCACAGAAGCGTATTCTTCACCCATCCAAGCCCAAGCGCCTTCTTTAAGCACATAAGTATAGATAAGGTTATTGATTGGAACAGTAATGGCCAACACAACAATTACTGCAATACCTAAACCAAAGGATGTTTGAATCTTCTTAGAAATTGCTAAGAAAGTACACATACCCAAGAAAAAGGCCAACGCCATGTTCTCAACGAACACAGCTTTAATGAACAAACTAATATAATGTTCCATTAGTGCTGCTCCGAATTAACTGTATTTGGCAGAATTTTAAAATCTGCTTGTTCAACCTGCTCCGTCTTCCAGCTACGCAAAGCCCAGATAAAGAAACCGATAATGAAGAACGCACTAGGTGGTAATAACAACAGGCCATTAGACTGATACCAGCCGCCGTTTGTGATCAGTGGCAGTACTTCGAAACCAAACAGGTTACCCGCACCAAACAGTTCACGAACCGTCGCAACAACAATCAAGACCACTGAATAACCAAGGCCGTTACCAATGCCGTCAAAAAAGCTCATTACTGGACCATTTTTCATGGCATACGCTTCAGCGCGCCCCATAACAATACAGTTAGTAATAATCAAACCAACGAATACCGATAATTGCTTTGAAATTTCATAGGCATACGCCTTTAAAACTTGGTCTACAACAATTACCAGCGATGCAATAATAATCATCTGTACGATAATACGAATGTTATTAGGAATATGATTACGAATTAAGGCGATGCCCACATTCGAGAAAGCAGTAACTGTCGTTAATGCTAAACACATTACCAAGGTCACTTGCAGGCTTGTGGTTACTGCCAAAGCAGAACATACACCCAAAATTTGAACAGCAATCGGGTTTTGCGAAAAAATCGGTTCCGATATGATGGATTTTAGAGAAGACATTAAACACCCCCAGCTTTTGCATCAGATAAGAAAGGACCGAAAGCATTATCACCCAACCAAAAATTAACTAAGTTAGATACGCCGCGACCTGTTAAGGTTGCGCCAGAAAGACCATCGACATCGTGTGGGCTATTGGCATCGGCCTTACCCTTGATTACGCGAATAGCAAGATCACCACTTTCATCATAAAGTTTCTTACCTACCCACTGAGCTTTCCAAGATGGATTATCCACCTCTCCACCCAAACCCGGTGTTTCAGCATGAGAGTAAAAACCCAAACCAACAACAGTTTCAAGGTCACCCTCAAGCGCTAAAAAGCCATATAAGGTAGACCATAAGCCATAGCCATGAACAGGCAAAATCATGGTTTCAACTGCACCATTTTTTTCAACCGTATAAATAGCGGCGAAATTTTCCAAACGCTTAATACTAGCAATATCTTTGCTGGCATCTAACTTGTCAGAAAACTGCGGATCTTTAGACGACTTACGCTGATCAAACGCTTTTGGGTCATAACCCGCCGCTTTGATCTCAGCCAGCTCAGCTTCAGTGGCGTAAGTGTTGGTCTCCAAGTTCACAATGCGCGTTGTGATTTGCTTGAATTGCTCTTCGATAGACTCGCCTTCAACAAGCAAGCCAGCAGCTGCCAAAATGTTTTTGTTTTTATCCAACTGCTTGTTAGCAATTTGCATAGGTTTCAAAGAAACCGCCGCACCTGCCACAATAATGGAACAAACCAAACACAATAAAATGGCAACAAATAATGTTTTTTGAATAGAATCGTTATTACTAGCCACGTGCCACTCTCCGTTTAATATTCGACTGCACGACAAAATGGTCGATTAGCGGTGAGAATAGATTAGCAAACAAGATCGCTAACATCATACCTTCTGGGAACGCTGGATTAATGACTCGAATCATCACCACCATAAAACCAATTAAAGCACCAAAGAAGTACTTACCCATATGCGTCATAGATGCGGATACAGGGTCGGTCGCCATAAAGATCATACCAAAAGCAAAACCACCCATTACTAAATGCCAAGTCCAATCAATGGCAAACATCGGGTTAGTTTCAGAGCCAATAGCATTGAACAAAGATGATGTTGCCACCATGCCAATCATAACACCGGCAACAATACGCCAAGACGCAATACGCATGGTTAGTAATATTGCACCACCAATTAAGATAGCAAGGGTCGATGTTTCACCCATAGAACCTTGAATCGTCCCAAAGAAAGCATCCATCCAAGTCAGACCCGATTCTAAAATCGCATCAACTCCACCTTCATTAGCCAAGCTTAACGGAGTCGCAGCTGTTACGCCGTCTGCCGCTGTCCAAACCGAATTACCTGACAATTGTGCAGGATAAGCAAAGAACAAGAAGGCGCGGCCCGTTAATGCAGGGTTTAAGAAGTTTTTACCCGTGCCACCAAAAATTTCTTTACCTACAACCACACCAAAGGTAATACCCAAAGCGGCTTGCCATAAAGGAATTGAAGGAGGCAGAATCAAGGCAAATAGTACAGACGTTACAAAGAAACCTTCGTTAACTTCATGGCCACGAACGGTTGCAAACAATACTTCCCAGAAACCACCAACAATAAAGACCACAGCGTAAACTGGTAAGAAGTAAGCAGCACCAAAGACAAAGTTATCCCAGATACTGCCAGCATCATGACCACCACCGCCTAATAACTCAATCAGGATTTGGCGCCAGCCTTCAATTAATGTGGCATCACCAGCAATCGCAACATTCGCTTGCAGGCCAATGTTGTACATACCAAAAAACATAGCAGGGAACGTACAAGCCCATACCGTAATCATGATACGTTTTAAATCAATACCATCACGAACATGTGAGGTATTGTTAGTTACATTCGGAGGCGAATATAACCCAGTATCGATTGCTTCATACAACGGATACATTTTTTCAAAGCGACCACCCTTCTCGAAATGAGGAGCAGCGCTATCAAATAGTGAACGTAGACCCATTATCAGCCCTCCTGTTCAATGCGAGTTAAGTTAGTGCGCAAAATTGGACCGTATTCATACTTGCCTGGGCAAGTGTAAGAACATAATGCCAAATCTTCTTCGTCTAACTCTAAAGCGCCTAAATTAACAGCCACTTCCATATCTTCTACAATTAATGCACGCAATAATTGTGTGGGTAAGATATCCAAAGGCATAACACGCTCATAGGTTCCTACCGGAACCATGGCACGCTCGCTACCATTGGTAGAGGTGGTAAATTTAAACGTTTTATTAAGGAAACGAGACACATAAATAGGCAATACAGAAAAGCGCTCAAAACCAGGACGAAGGTAATGAAGCATAGGACGATCACGGCCTTCTTCTAAAACCGATACCTGATTGTGGAAACGACCCAAGAAACCAAGGCCCTCAGCCGCAGTACGACCACCAAAAACAGAACCTGAAATAATACGGTTTTCGCCAGCTGCTAATTCACCTGCGGTCAATTCAGCTAGGTTAGCACCCACAACTGTTCGCACTAAACGAGGCTTATTAACCTGAGGACCAGCAAGAGACACAATACGATCGGTATTTAACTGGCCTGTTACAAATAACTGGCCAATAGCAATCACATCTTGGTAGCCAATGCTCCAAACTGTTTTGCCTGCATTCACGGAATCTAACGAATGAATGTGCGTACCCGCTAAACCCGCTGGATGAGGCCCAGCAAATTCTTCGGTTGTTTCAACACCCGCGCTTGGAATATTGCTACCAGGGGCCTTACAAACATACAACTTGCCCTCGGTTAAACGCTTAAGAACTTGCAAACCCGACTTAAATGAATCGGCTTGTTCAGCAATCACAAGCACTGGGTCTGCTGCTAATGGATGTGTATCCATTGCCGTCACAAAGATAGACGCGGGAACAGAATCCAGAGCGGGAGCTTTAGAATAAGGACGCGTTCTTAGCGCTGTCCATAAACCAGAAGCTACTAAATTAGCCTGCACATCTTCACGGCTAATTGTATTCAGCTTATCTGCTGGATAACTTTGAAAAGTAATTTCTTCACTACCTTCCACTGCTACTACCACAGAAAGAAATACACGTCGGTCGCCACGGTTGATTGCTTTCACTACACCACTCGCAGGAGCGGTGTATTGAACGCCAGCCGTTTTCTTGTCAGTAAAAAGCACCTGACCTTTTTTGACTCGATCGCCTTCTTTCACAACCATTGTTGGTTTCATACCAACATAGTCAGGACCAACAACCGCAACTTCTGTTACGCCATTGCCTTGACTAATTTGCTGTTCAGGAGTACCAGCGATTGGTAAGTCGAGACCTTGTTTAATTTTGATCATACGCCTTGCCTAACCACAGTTATATGCCTTCGATTACAACTTGTAAAAGCTATTATTAGCTGTTTGAGCACTAAGCAAAACAGCTAATAATAAATATTTATTTCGATGTAAAAACCAAGCCTATTATATTTAGTTAAAAATTCGCGCTAAGTATAAAGATGACACCTCTATTTATCCACCGAAAAGCTGACAAAAACTTGAATTATGTCAATTCCGATAAAACTAGCGTCACAATGTACAAAGCTTAAACAAAAAAAAGCCGTTGCGGTAAACAACGGCTTCTTTTTTGTAATATCAAAGACCAAAGTACAGGTCTAAATTACTTTACCGCTGGAGCTGGATAAGTCGGATAGAAAACACCGCACATTTGCTGAGCAATACGCACAACCTGACGGCTATAACCAAACTCGTTATCGTACCAAACGTAAAGGTTAACGCGGTTGCCAGAAGTAATGGTAGCTTGCGCATCCACAATACCGGCATGAGAGTTACCGACAAAGTCAGTAGAAACTACTTCTGGTGAGTTAACCCAATCAATTTGCTTTTGCACTTCTGAGTGCAAAGAGATTTCACGCAAATAATCGTTAACACCTTCGGTGGTTACATCTTTCTTCAAGTTTAAAGAAAGAATTGCCATCGACACATTTGGTGTAGGAACACGAATCGCATTACCGGTTAGCAAACCTGCCATTTCTGGTAAGGCTTTAGCTACCGCAGAAGCCGCGCCTGTTTCAGTAATTACCATATTAAGTGCAGCAGCACGACCGCGACGATCACCCGAGTGGTAGTTATCAATTAAATTCTGATCATTGGTGTATGAGTGAATTGTTTCAACATGGCCATTAACAATACCATATTCATCGTTAATCACTTTCAATACCGGCGTAATCGCATTAGTAGTACAAGATGCGGCAGAAAGCACTGTATCTGTTTCTTCGATCACACTGTCGTTGATACCGTAAACAACGTTCTTGATATCGCCCTTACCTGGAGCGGTCAACAACACACGTGCTGCACCTTTAGCTTGTAAATGACGTTCAAGGCCAGCTTGATCACGCCAAATACCGGTATTATCAATCACCAATGCGTTATTGATACCGTATTGTGTGTAATCAACATTTTCGGGTGCATCAGAATAAATAACTTGAATGTAATTGCCGTTAGCAATAATCGCGTTCTTTTCTTCGTCAATCGACAGAGTACCGCGGAAAGAACCGTGAATAGAGTCACGACGCAACAAGCTCGCACGCTTCTCTAAATCTTTACCCTTACCTTTACGCACAACAATCGCACGCAAACGCAAACCGTTACCACCACCTGATTTTTCAATCATAATACGTGCTAACAAACGACCAATACGACCAAAGCCATACAGAACAACATCACGATTTTCTTTAGTAGCTGTATCGCTTTTACCAATAACATCACTTAACTCGTCATTTAAAAATGTTGTTAAATCACGACCATTGGCTTCATTACGGAACTTAACCGCCAATTTACCCACATCAATGTGAGCACGATCTAAGTCCATACCCATCATCGCACTAACAATCGGATGAGTATCAAGCACAGACAGCTCTTGATTTTCCATGTGACGAACAAAACGATGCGCTTTTAACAAATCAATCACAGAACGATTAATAATTGGGCGACCATAAACAGAAGTAACAATATTCTTTTTACGATACAAAGCGCCAATCATAGGGATCATGGCTTCCGCAGCGGATTCGCGATCAGTCCAATCCACCATACAAATATCAGTCAAGTCTTGACTCATGGGTCTACCTTCCGTTTTATTAATGCATTTTAATGAGTGCAAAACACACCACACTCACCATCAAAATTAGGGCGCAAATTATGCCTGCTTTGTACAGTTTTGACAATTCAAACTCTTATTAGTTGTTAATTCATAAAATTCAATCGTGTCTCGGCAGTAACTTACCAACCATACTTTGTAACCAAGCTGACATCCGCTACACTAGGCAACTTTTTATTTTCTATAGTAAACAAGCGCTCATTAATGCGTTAAATAAACAGACCTAATAAGGCCGTTCAATGTCCAAGCAGTCTATTTCAAGTCCTCTGCAGCCATCTTTACCCACCAAAGCCGGAGATCGCCGTTTTTGGGGAGAACTCAACAATAGTAATCAAGCCCTTGCCATTGCCAACGCAGCCCAACAACACCCGGGCTTAACCCTAGTCATCACCAAAGACACAGTTACCGCTCAGCGTCTTGAAGAAGAAATAGCCTTCTTCGCCGAAGGGCTGCCGGTACTGCACTTACCAGACTGGGAAATTTTGCCTTACGACACCTTTTCGCCGCACCAAGATATTATTTCTCAGCGCTTATATACTTTTTCACAGCTCCCCTTGATTGAACGCGGCTTATTAATTGTTCCCATTAGCACTCTACTGCACAAAACTGCACCCAAAGAATTTTTGCAGGCCAACAGCCTTATTATTGATATGGGGCAAACGCTCAACGTAGAAACGCTTCGCAAACAACTAGAAAGCGCAGGTTACAGCTGTGTTGATAATGTCTACGAACATGGCGAGTTTGCCCTGCGTGGAGCTATCTTTGACATCTTTCCTATGGGCGAAAACCAGCCGTTTCGCATTGAATTGTTTGACGACGAAGTAGAAACCTTACGCACCTTTAACCCAGAAACCCAACGCACTGCCGATAAAATTGATCAAATCCGAGTGTTACCCGCTAATGAATACCCACTGCACAAAGAGGGTCAGCGTCATTTTCGGCAAAACTGGTACGATTTTTTTGATACCGACCCCAAACTGTCTTCACTTTACACCGATGTGAGCCAAGGCATTGCACCCGCCGGTATCGAATACTATTTACCCCTGTTTTTTGGTGAACTCAGTAATTTATTTGATTTCTTACCCGACAACTGCCTCATCATCCACGATGGTGACATTGAACATGCCGCAAAACATTTTCGTGACGATATTCAACTTCGCTACGATGAACGTCGCCACGACATACGCCGTCCCTTGGTTGCTCCTCAACATTTATTTATCAACCCAGAAGAGCTGTTCTCGGCCTTTAATCAGTTCCCTCGTATTCAGTGGTATAACGACCAAGCTCCAGATCGTGCAGGCAGCGAACGTTTTGCGACTCCTGACATTGGCGACATCAGCATCAGCGCTCAAGCAGAAGAGCCGCTATCGCTATTAAAAGCATTTTTAGTTAAAAAATCTGAGCGTACACGGGTACTATTTTGTACTGAATCGGCGGGTCGTAGAGAAGCCGTAAGAGAATTGCTAAACCGCATCAATATAAGACCGAAAGAGCTTAGCGGATGGTCAGAATTCTTAACCGATACCCAACCAACCGCCATTACGATCGCACCGCTGGACAAGGGATTAGTAATCAGCGGCGATAGCGCCAACGACGAGCTGATCATCATCAGTGAAAATCAGCTATTCGGCCAACGTATCATGCAACGACGTCGTCGCAGCAAGAGCAAAAACCAAGCCGAAAACGTCATTCGTGATCTCACCGAATTAAAAGAAGGCAGCCCTGTTGTTCACCTTGATCACGGCATTGGCCGCTACCTAGGATTAAAAACCTTAGAAATAGACAATCAAGTTAACGAATTTTTAATGCTGGAATACGCCGGAGAATCAAAGCTGTATGTGCCCGTTTCGTCACTGCATCTTATCTCTCGTTACGGCGGTGATAGCGAAGGTGGCCCAGCACTTAACAAACTTGGCACCGAAAAGTGGGCAACCGCTAAACGTAAGGCACAAGAAAAAATTCGTGATACCGCCGCCGAATTATTAGATATTTACGCCCGTCGTGAAGCGCGCATTGGCTTTAAATTTGATAAACCCGATATCGATTACGAACGTTTTTCTGCCGCCTTCCCATTTGAAGAAACCCCCGATCAGCAATCCGCTATCGAAGCAGTAATTGCCGATATGACCAGCCGCAAACCGATGGATCGTTTGGTATGTGGCGACGTCGGCTTTGGTAAAACAGAAGTCGCCATGCGCGCAGCTTTTATGGCCGTACAAAGTGGCAAACAAGTAGCCATTCTTGTTCCTACCACCCTGTTAGCACAACAGCACTATGAAAACTTTAAAGACCGCTTTGCTGATTGGCCAGTGCAAGTCGAAGTGCTGTCGCGCTTCAAATCTGCCAAAGAAACTCAAGCAGCGCTGGATAAAATGCGCAATGGTAAAGCTGATATTGTGATTGGTACTCACAAGCTGCTGCAAAAGGATATAACTTTTCACGAGCTTGGCTTGTTAATGATCGACGAAGAACACCGTTTTGGTGTTCAACAAAAAGAACGCATAAAAGCCTTACGTTCAGAGGTAGATATTCTCACCCTCACAGCTACGCCAATCCCAAGAACACTGAACATGGCGATGGCCAGTGTGCGTGATTTATCGATTATCGCTACCCCGCCATCAAAGCGTTTATCGGTAAAAACCTTTGTCCGTCAATACGACAAACCCACCGTCAAAGAAGCGCTATTGCGAGAGCTACTTCGTGGTGGCCAGGTGTATTACTTACATAACGAAGTAAAAAGCATTGAAAAAACTGCGCGTGAAATCAGCGAGCTGGTCCCCGAAGCTCGTGTTGGCATTGCTCACGGCCAAATGACAGAACGTGAATTAGAATCGGTAATGCGAGATTTTTACCACAAACGTTTCAATGTACTGGTCAGTACCACCATTATTGAAACCGGTATTGATATACCTTCTGCCAATACCATGATCATTGACCGTGCCGATAAATTTGGTTTGGCTCAACTGCATCAATTACGTGGCCGAGTTGGTCGTTCACACCATCAGGCATATGCTTATTTACTGACCCCCGAAGGCAAAAAACTTAGCAAAGACGCCGAAAAACGCCTTGATGCCATTCAAAGCTCACAAGATCTAGGCGCAGGCTTTATGCTAGCTTCCCATGACTTAGAAATTCGTGGAGCCGGTGAATTACTCGGTGAAGAACAAAGTGGTCATATACAAGGCATTGGCTTTAGTTTGTATATGGAAATGTTAGAGCAAGCGGTTAAGTCGATACAATCAGGCAAAAACCCCAATGCCGAAATCCCCTTATTACACGGTGCCGAGGTCAACTTACATGTCCCAGCATTAATTCCAGACGATTACTTACCCGACGTGAACAGCCGCTTAACGTTATACAAACGCATATCTAATGCCAAAAATGATAACGAGCTAAAAGAACTGCAAGTAGAGATGATCGACCGTTTTGGGTTACTGCCCGAGCCGGTAAAAAATCTATTTAAAGTGACCTCGGTTAAATTACTGTTAACGCCACTGGGCATTCAAAAACTGGATGCAGGCCCAGAATCGGGACGTATCGAATTTGCCCGCGAAACCAACATAGACCCATTCCGTTTAATACAAATTGTTCAGACACGGCCAGCAACTTACAAACTGGAAGGTGGACAAACCCTTAAATTTAGTGAAAGTATGGCGAAGATCGATCAAAGAATTGCAGTTATCGAACGCCTACTCCTCGACCTTCAAAAGGAACCAAACGCCTAATGCAACGCTCACATTTCTTAAGCTTGCCCGTATTAGTATTAGCCAGCATTTTGGGGGGGCTAACCTACCCTGCGTACGCGTCGGAAGCACCCCGCTGGTACGAAGTCGAATTGGCACTAATTAGCTATCAAGACAGCAACAAGATGGAAAAGGAAAGCTGGCCCGAAATACTCGTGGCCTCCACCGACAGCCAAATAATTGCCGAATCCAGCTCTGAGACCGATGTCAATTCCAGTGACAGTGCCAGTGACAGCGCCAGTGAAAAAAGCGATAAAGACAAAAACCCTTGGCAGTGGATAAATTGGTGGAATAACAACAGTGAGCCACAAGGCTTGTTTAGCTTAAACACAGCATTCGATGCACAAAATATAGATGCACAAAAGACAGATACACAACCTATCTTGCAAGTTCCATTTGCTACCTTAGGCCAAGCCTTTGCGGATAAAACCGAGAAATTGGAAAAAGCCAAAGATTTCAAAATTGTTTGGAGCAAAAAGTGGCGTCAACCCATACCCGAGAGAGCTGATGCCTTAGCAGAAGAAAATCTGATCGAGATTGATCTAAAAACAGCATTAAATTTCAACAATGCCATGCAAGGTCATTCTCCTCTAGTAGAAATAGAAGTATCCGGCAAAATGCATCTGTATCGCAGCCGATACCTACATTTAATTACCGATCTAACCGTGCAACATTGGCAGAGCCTGGATAACAACAGCGAAACTGACCAAGCAATAAGAATACGCCCGAGCCATGCAACTCATACAGAAACCATAGTTCCTAACAAATTCAGCTCGCCATCAATAACATTTGATACCGTGCCTTTACGCGCGGCTAAAATTGAGCAAAGCCGGAGAATGCGCAGTAATGAACTGCACTACATTGACCACCCACTCCTTGGAATTTTAGTACGCGTTAACCCTATTGAAGAAGAACAATAACAAACATTGGCGATGACAAGCACTAACCAAGATGAAACGACACAATTTCATCTTGGTTACGCAACGCACAGTTGCGATTAGGAAATAACTGAATATCGTTTGGCGTTAATAAAATCACCTTCTCGTCAAACAAACCAATCAAGCCAGAGCGATGCATGTGCATAAAACGCCCCCTTTCCAGCTTCAACCGGTTGGCATCTGCCAAACTGGCAGAATGCAACAAACCATTGGCTAACGGATCTTCAATAGCAGCTATGTCTTTATAAAGACTCAAACCATTTTCAGCTAATACCAAGATTTGGCTATTAATCAGTTCAAGCGCTTCAACCTGCTCGCCATTTTTAAGGGTTAACAGCTTTGACGATTTAACAATATCCGATGTATTTTCAATTAACATAGCTAGCTTATTTTCCTAGTCACACACTCTCTTTCACCTACTTCGCAGCTTTTTTGGCCGCATTGACAGCCGCTTTTTCTGCGACTGCCTGATTATCTAAATACTCATCATAAGTACCGTGGAAATCAATGACTTCTTGATCTTTAATTTCAACAATACGCGTAGCCAAAGACGAAACGAACTCTCTATCGTGGCTGACGAAAATTAAGGTACCATCAAAATCCGCCAATGCATTGTTCAACGCTTCAATCGCTTCCATATCCAAGTGGTTGGTTGGCTCATCCATCACCAGTACGTTAAGATCCATCATCATTAACTTACCAAACAACAAACGGTTCTTCTCGCCACCCGAACACACGCGAGCTTTCTTAACAATATCATCCGCACCGAATAACAAACGGCCTAATAAGCCACGCACCATTAGGTCATCGTGCTTGGCCGTACGCCACTGCGACATCCATTCGAACAAATCAAGATCGCAATCGAAATCTTCGGTGCTATCTTGCGGACAATATCCGATGGTGGCATTTTCAGACCACTTAATCGTACCGCCATTGGCTTTTAAATCATCAACTAAACAACGCAAGAACGTTGTTTTACCCGCGCCGTTTTCACCGATAACCGCAAGCTTAGCGCCACCTTCTAAAATAAGGTTGCCGTCTTTAAATAAGATATCTTCGCCTTCATAGCCGTGAGTCAAATCTTCCAAAACCAACGCCTGACGGTGCAAACGCTTATCTTGTTTAAAGCTAATAGACGGTGTTACACGGCTTGAAGATTTAACTTCATCTAAAGAAATTTTATCCATCTTCTTAGCACGAGAACTGGCCAACTTCGCTTTCGATGCGTTCGCCGAGAAACGGTTCACAAACGCTTGCAACTCTTCAATTTCAGCTTGTTTCTTTTCGTTACCCGCCAGCAACTGCTCACGAATAAGACCCGACGCTTCTAAATAATACTCGTAGTTACCTGGGTAAATACGCAGCTCACCATAATCGATGTCGGCCATGTGGGTACACACAGAGTTCAAAAAGTGACGGTCGTGAGAAATAATCACCATGGTGCATTTGCGTTGATTCAACACATCCGACAACCAGTTAATAGTGTAAATATCCAAGTTGTTGGTTGGCTCATCTAACAGCAAAATATCTGGGTTAGAAAACAACGCCTGCGCCAGCAAAACGCGCACCTTATAACCCGGAGGCACTTGCGACATCAAACCAAAGTGATACTCTTCGGCGATACCCGCTTCGAGCAAAATATCACCCGCGCGAGATTCCGCGCTGTAACCGTCCATCTCGGCAAATTCTACCTCAAGATTCGCCACCGTCATGCCGTCGTCTTCCGACATATGCGGCAACGCGTACATACGATCGCGCTCTTGCTTCACTTCCCATAACGCTTTGTCACCCATAATCACAGCATCAATAACACTGTATTCTTCAAAAGCAAACTGATCCTGACTCAAGGTACCCAACTTCTCACCTGGAGTAATCGACACATTGCCAGAAGTAGGCGCAAGTTCACCACTAAGAATCTTCATGAACGTCGATTTACCGCAACCATTGGCGCCGATCAAACCATAACGATGGCCATTGCCAAATTTAGCGGAGATGTTTTCGAACAACGGCTCAGCGCCAAATTGCATTGTAATATTTGCGGTAGAGATCAAGAGAGATTTTCCTAGGGGTGTGCAGACAAGAAGTGCATAAAAAATAAGGTGCATACTCAAGAGGTACGCACTGAAGATGGCGCATCATATAGAATTAACAGCGAATTGTCGAGGACAGCCGTGAATCGCTGATTAAGAAACACACCGCTGATTGAGGATCAAATTGCGCCTTTAACGGTAAATGACACATTTTTAAAGCATGCCTATACATACAGTTGATTTTCAACTATTGGGTATAATTATGCGCGTTTGCACGACTTTTTATTTAAATATGCGCGCTTGCACTGGTTCTATTTATAAATATATAGCAGAATCAATACATTATAAAAATGAGCTCTAAATAACAGGACCCTCGTTATTTAGACAAATGCGCATGCGCGTATTTCTGGAAAGATAAATGGAGCTTGGAAATGGATTTCGTAAATACCCAAGTAAAATCAAATATTTGTGTGCAAGTAGTGACAACCTTTGTGGGTGAGCCACTTCCGTGCAAACGCGCATGCGCACGATTAAAATGTTAAGGGAAGTATATGAATAAATTTAATCTATTAATAACATCTATGCTGATTTCAGTGAGTGCAAATTCAGTGGAGCCAGCATCTGATATTGGAAAGATACAAGCTGATAATGCTGTGAAGTTATTCTTTTCAACATGCGTGGCGTCAGAAGGAAAGCGTGCTGATCTTATGACTGCTGCTAATTCACTTAAAATGCAAAAGATGAATGGGCCTGCAACAGCACATTTCATTGGGACATCTGCTGCGATTGGTTGGTTGCAGCATAAAGATTCAGGTAGTTATATTCTTAGTTCTATGGACACTGGCATGTGTTCTATCATGTCAAGATTAAATGATAAGGATCATCTTATCGCTATGCTATCTGATTGGCTGCCTAAAGAAGAGGCTGGCTTTAAAACTAAAAAAATTAATGAGAGTGATGTTAACGGATTAGCTTCAGTAAGTTATTTGGTTACTGCCAAATCAGGCCAATCATTTAAAGTTGTTGCATCAGCTTCAAATAAGAAAAACGTAAAGCTTCAAGGGCTTATCTCTTATGAAAGAGTCAGCCCTTAACAAAGCATTCGTGATCGTGCCTTCGGCACTGGGACGCTTTCGCGCCCCACAATATTGGCGTTAAATAATAAAAATTATCAAGTTACTAAGAGTAGGAAAAAACATGAAAATTAAACAATTAACAGCATTTAGTATTCTTGCTGCAACAACCACATTAGCTTACGCAGATTATCAAGGGCAAATTGATGTTGGGGTGCAGAGTCAAACTTTAGCGTTTGATGATACCAATGATGAATACCTTGAAACATCTACAACAGTTCTTGAAGCCCGTTATTATCTAGATGCTGTTGCAAGCGAGAATAAGCCTGTGAGAGAAGCTGCTTTTATGGGGCGAAATAGTTACATTCGAACAGGGTTTATCCAAAGTGATATTGAACAAGGCACCGCAGATGATTCAACGGATAACTTGTTCGTTCGAGCTGATATTCATATTGGTGAAACAGATTTTCGTGTCGGTGGTGAATTAAGCACTTATAGTGAAGACAACGATGATCTAAGCGCTACTAGTTTTTCAGCATTTTTTGGTTGGTACCCTACTGAAATGGGCTTGTTAACTATAGAGCTTGAGTCTGTATCCGGTGATGACAAATTAGATAGTGATTATACAAGCACAGATCTGATTGTTGCTTACAAGCAAGTGATACCTTTAGCTGATACACTGCTATCTGTCGGTGGCGGCATTAAGTCAGGATCCACAGGAGTTGAACTTGCTGCTGGAAACTCTCAAGAAGAAGACCTTGTAAGCACGCAGATTTTTGCTCAATGGTATCCGACACAGCAATTTAGTTTTGGTGCACGTATCGACTCTACTGTAACAGATTACAACTATAGTAATACTGATACCCGTTCCGAATCAGGCTTCTACGTTAACGCCACCTATGACTTTAATGAACTGATTGGCCTTAGTGCAGAAGTTGGATCGTTGAGTGCGACAAATGATAATCTTCTTGGCAACGATACTGATGAATCAGGCAGCAGTGCTAACCTTGCTTTACAAATGCGCTTCTAATCTATAGAAAGATTGTTGAAAAGGCGCTTTTAAAGCGCCTTTTTTATTGTCAATATTATGTGTCCGTAACTCTGAACACTTAACAAGTTTGTGCACAGGACTTAATTTCCGTTCCGCTTTTGGGCATTGCTTCGCAATTATATGCCCAAAAACTGCACTCCAATTAAGCCTGTGACAAAGGCGTTAAGTTTTGTATGGGCTACACTTTTTAATATCTTAAAATAAGGAGAGAGCATGAAAATTCTCAATACAAAATTATTCGTAGTACTCACTTTGAGTGCATTACTAACAGGCTGCCCGATTGATGATGGCGATAACGGAGCTACAGGGCTCGCTGGTATTAACTGCTGGGATCTAAATGGTAATCGAGTTGATGACATCGACGAAGACATCAATAAAGATGGTTTGTGGGATGCATATGATTGTGCTGTCGCCGCTAGCTCTGCACAAAACCAGACAGTAGAACTGAATCATCAGCATATATGCGAGGCTTTTGCATCACTTACACCACCTCTACATCCAGTAGGCTGCCCATCCTTGTCTCATACAGTCCCCACTGGCACATTAACAGATATGACAAAAGATACCTTTTTTGATGATGGTACAGGCAATAGACTTCAAAGCTGTGGCGATAGCCCGAACAATGGGTTGCTAAGCATAAGCCTTAGAGACTTCGTAAACTCAGATGGTGATACCGTTAAGCAAGGTTGGTATGAGTTAGATGGTGGCTATATCGTTAGTGATGGAGTTATAACAAGAAATGCTGGAATTCTCGATAATCAATGCACCGAGGACTGTAAGGCTGATTCAAACTGTATTGCTTCTGTCGCTGTTTATAAAACATCAGAATCTTTCTCCTGCCGTTTATTTTACCATTCAGATACCGCCGGAAAATATGAGCGAGTTTGCGGTCTTGATGCCCCGGGCTTTACCGCAGAAGAGCAATGTAAGTTAACTCTAGGCGGCAACACTCGCTGGGCAGTTATGTGTCCGTAACTCTGAATACTTAACAAGTTTGTGCACAGGACTTAATTTCCGTTCCGCTTTTGGGCATTGCTTCGCAATTATATGCCCAAAAAATGCACTCCAATTAAGCCTGTGACAAAGGCGTTATGTTCTCCATCGTAATTTGGTGGTTTGTAGCTATTAGTAGATTTTTTACTTATATGGCTAGTAACCATATAGCTAAATATAAAGAAATGGGTAGTCCCACGTTATTTGCGAATAACACACCGAGGAATAATATTTCTTTCTTGAAGTTCATCTTAGGCAATAACTATAAGAATCTCGACGATCCGACTTTAAACAAAATGTGTGATTTCCTTAAAAAATTTTTCTATTCCTATAGCTCGGTATTTTTATTCTTAGCTATAGGATTGTTTACAATTGGAAACTCATAAAAAACAAAGGCAGAATTGCCCTTCGGGTGGGAAGGCTACTTCTCCCCCTGTTTTAGGCGTTAATAATCAATAGGCTTAATACCTATGAATGAGAACTTAAAGGCCCCCTCATGGATATTACGAAGAAGAAGTTAAATGATGCAGCGGCTGAAGACATTATATCTGTTCAGCAAGCTGAGGCTCTTTATAAGTTTTTAAGTATTCAAGATCAGGATGTTCCCAAATTTACTTTTACCCATGTGCTTTATTATCTGGGCGGGCTGATCGCTATTGGCGCTATGACCTTGTTCATGAATTTGGGTTGGGAAATTTTTGGCGGTGCAGGCATTTTATCGATTTCAGTTCTTTACGCCGGTGTCGGTTTAAAAATAACCAACTCTTTGGCTGCTAAAGGCTTATCTATTCCTGCCGGAATTTGCGCCACTTTTGTTGTCTGTTTAACGCCGTTGGCCATTTATGGTTTACAACAGTGGCTAGGGTTTTGGCCAGATGAAAGTGTCTATCGAGATTACCACCGATACATAAAATGGAATTGGCTCTATATGGTGCTGGGCACGCTCGCGATTGGCGCTGTAGTTGCTTGGAAATATAAATACCCTTTCCTGATGATGCCCATCGCCGTGACACTTTGGTATATGACAATGGACATCACGGCAATGATTGCCGGTGGCGATATGACATGGCAACTACGAAAAATCGTCTCTTTATATTCAGGTTTATTAATGATTGGCCTCGCCTTTTGGGTGGATATTCGTTCTCAACGTAAGTCCGACTATGCCTTTTGGATTTATATTTTTGGTGTAATTGCTTTTTGGGGTGGTTTATCGGCTCAAAATTCAAACGATGAATTTTCGAAATTTATCTACCTGTGTATCAACCTTTTAATGATGGCAGTTGGTGTTGTTTTAGTACGAAGAGTATTTGTTGTTTTTGGTGCTATTGGCAGCTGCGGTTATATTGGCCATTTAGCCTACGATGTTTTCGCCGATAGTTTGCTATTCCCGATTGCCTTAACCGCCATTGGTTTTGGTATTATTTATATGGGGATTTTATGGCAAAAGTATGAGTTCACCATCACCAAAACGTTGAGATCAATACTGCCAACACCGCTAAGAGAACTATTAGAGAAAATTAGCTGAATAAAGCACACCAGACTAATACGTTAAATAAAATAGGAATACCATGGCACTACCACACTGCCCTAAATGTAACTCTGAATTCGTTTATCAAGATCAAAGTCTACTCATCTGCCCAGAATGCGCCCATGAGTGGAACCCATCGGAGCCGGATGATGAGGCATTTGTCGTTAAAGACGCTAACGGTACCCAGCTAAACGAAGGCGATAAAATCACTATGATTAAAGACCTTAAAATCAAGGCCAGCTCACAGGTTCTTAAGGTCGGTACAAAAGCGGTTATTCGACGCATTACTGAAGGCAAAGACCATCAACTCGATTGCAAAGTTGATGGCGCGGGTGAAATGATGATTACCGCGAAGTTTGTTAAAAGAGCTTAAGTTTGAGCCTAAGCAGGCTCAAATTTGAATTGGGGCTCTAAACGACTCACGCCTAAGCCATTCATTTTTTGTACTTTTATTTGCACCGGAATGCGTTCTTTCATCGCTTCGATATGGCTGATTACACCGATCATTTTGCCCGAGGCGTTTAACTGATCCAGTGCATTTAAAGCGGTATCGAGCGTTTCACTATCTAGAGTACCAAAGCCTTCGTCTAAGAATAAGGATTCGATACTGGTTTTATGGCTAACTAAGTCGGATAACGCTAAAGCCAAAGCCAAACTCACTAAGAAGCCTTCTCCTCCCGACAAAGTTTTAGTATCGCGCACATGATCGCCCTGCCAAGTGTCTAATACTTGCAGTTCAAGCGCTTCACTTTGTTTGCGTTGTAATAGATAACGCCCATGCAAACGATCTAACTGACGATTGGCTAAATACACTAAATGATCAAGCGTTAAGCCCTGGGCAAAGCGTCGAAACTTATCGCCTTTTTGCGAGCCAATTAAACTGTGCAAATAGGTGATGTCGTCATAGTCTTGTTTTGCCAAATCAATGTGTTTAAACAGCTCTGCTTGCTGCTCACGCCTTTGTTGATCGCTGGCTAATAAGTGCCTGACTTCACCTTGGGTTTGAGCATGATGCTTGAGTTCTTGTTGAAGACGCTCAATGTCTTTTTGAAGGCTACCTTCAACATCTTCTGCAACATTTTCACCGATACGGCTTTCAATATTTGCTGAATATTTTTCCAGCGATAATTCTGGCTGAGTATCTTTTAGCGCTTGTTCTTCTAACTTTGCCTGCTCTAACAAGGTCGTGAATCGTGCCGTACGTTCTTTTAAATCTTGCTCTAGTGCTGACAAGGCTTCACGCTGTTGTGGGTCTAGCAAAGCGGCAAGAAACTCTTCCTCATTACCAAAGCAGCTGCTGTTCAACAAGTTTTGCCATTGCTCAGCTTGTTCTGCAAAAGCAGTTTCAAAAGTAAGTAACTGTTTTTGTGTGAGTTCTATTTGCGCCAGCGTACTTTGTAATTTTTGTTCAGCCTGCTGATATTGAGCCTGACTATTTTTCACGTGTATTTCTTTTTGCTCAAGTGAATTTTTCGCCTGAACACGAGCATGATTAGCATCAGGATCTTGCAATAACCTAAGTCGTTTTTCTCGCAGCTTAGTTAACTGAATGTCTTGTTCGCTATATGATTGCATGAGCTGCGAGAGTTTAGACGCTTCTTGCTCATAATATTGCTGCGCCTGACTGATCTTTTGAGCCAACAACTCCAGAGATTGAATTAATCTTTGCTCAGACTCTTTTTGTATTTTCCATTCTTCAAAAGCTTGAGTTTGATAATTAAGCCAATCCGCTAGCTGGTTAGTTTCGGGTAACGATAAACCACACTCAGATAACTGATTATTTAAAGTTTGTAACAACTCAGACAGTTCGGCATTTAAGCCCGCTTGCTGCTGCGTCTCGCGCTCAATCTGTTGGCTTAGTTTATCTTGCTGTTGTTGCAGTAACGTTAAGTTTTTTTCTTCGGCTGCCAACAACTGTTGCTGGTTTTGCACATGAGAAAGCGCTTGCTGATAATCAAAAGAATCTTGTTTTAATTTTTCACCTTGTTCTTTTAGCTGTTGCAATGCATCACTAAGATTCATTTTTCGCTGCTGAGTTTCACTCACATTAAGTGCCTGATACAACTCAACCTTAGGATGATCTAACGAGCCACATAATGGACATTCTTGATCTGGTTGCAGTTGGTTTCGCTGCTGCGTTAGGTCAATAATCTTGCGCTCTTGATCCAATATAACCTCAACGTCTTTTAACTGTTGATAGTACTCGCCATATTGTTTACGAAATTCTACTAACGTTTGCGCAACATCTAAATTTTTCTCACCGCAAGGGCTGGGTAATAGCTGCTGGGCAACACGTTTTTGTATCAACTCTGCCTGAGTTTGCGCTTGCGATTTTTGATTTTCTTTTTGCTGAATACTGTTTTTTAAATCAATGCCCTGCTGTTCACCCGTCGTTTTATCTTTGTACAATTGCGCAATTGATTGAGCTATTTCCTGAACATTTTTTTGCAGCGGTTCAATGCGTGCAATTTGACTTTTCCAAACAGGAAGCTGGCGCGCTATATTTTCTGCTTGCGGGTGATTGGCTAAATACGATTGGCAAATGGCTAGGTTATTTTGCTCAATATTCACATCGTTTTGCAGCTTAGAAATACTGCTTTGATCAGTTATTTGTTTCTGTTTAAGCAGTTCTAAATCTTGCTGCTGTTTATTTAAGTCACCTACTAACTGCTGTATTTCGAGATCTAGCGGTAAAATAGTGGTATTTAATAATTCCTCAAACTGCTGAAAATCTTTTTTAGCCGAACTGTAATGCGTTTCTTTTTCAGCAACATCTTTAGACAAAACCAAAACGTCTGCTGCGCTTATTTCTTTGGCTTCATTTAATGTATTTAATTGCACTTTGACTTGCTCAAACGAAGCCTTGGCGTGCTGTAATAACTGATAGCTGGGGTTAAGTTTTTCTGCAGGTTCTGATTGTTTTAAACGTAATAAGTTTTTAGCTTGCGCCTCACGCTCTTGTGATAATTGATCTAGTTGTTGCTTTAGCTGTGTTTGATTTTGCTGATTTTTGTCACAGGCCATTATCCACTGTTGTAATGCTTGCAGTTGTTTTAACTCAGCTTCAGCTTTGTGAACCGTTGCAATCAGTGCCTGCTGTTGTTGGGTTAATTCTTCAATCTGTTGGTCTGTTAATAACTCCACCCCTTCAGATCGTGCCACTAACTGCGCCAAGGTCTGCTTGCTGTCGCTGTATTTTTGATGCACTCGTTCAGAAATCAGGCCATAGATTTCAGTGCCAGTTAACTCTTCTAATAATTCTGCACGTTCGTTAGCAGCGGCATTTAAAAACGCGGCAAATTGCCCTTGCGATAACATCATCGATTTTGTAAAACGCGAAAAATCCAAACCGGTAATGGACTCTATCAAAGCATTCATCTTTTTGACTTGCGAGGCGAGTATTTTGCCATCAGCCACTTGCACCAGCTCAACCACCGCATCTTGTAAGTTGCCATCCACTTTATTACGCGAGCGTCGCTGGCTCCAAAAAGCACGATAGCAGATGCCTTTGACTTCAAATTCAACTTCAGCCAAACATTCTGCGGTTCCCCGCGTCATGAGCTCATTATTGCTTTTATTAATGCTGCCCAAACGCGGGGTTTGTTGGTACAAGGCAACACAAATAGCATCTAACAAGGTGGTTTTACCCGCTCCGGTCGCACCGGTAATGGCAAAGACACCGTTGTCAACAAACGGTGGCTGGGTAAAATCGATTTTCCACTCTCCTTGTAGGGAGTTTATATTTTTGAAACGTACGCTATTAATCTTCATCATTCAGCTCCGTTTCTAATTCGTGCACAATGCCCGCAAAGGTTTTTTTGAGACGGATTAAGCGGGCTTGTTCTTCGTCACTGGCAAACACTTCACTGGCGAGTCTGCGCTGAAAAACATCGGCGGGGGTTAATTCTGCTAGCAACTCTTTATCTTCGCGCTCTATGCGTTGCTGCTGTTGTTTGCGTGCACGCCTTAATTGCAAAATTTCCACATTCATATCAGCCGTTAATGCCTGAATGCGCTGTTGCAAATCATTCAGATAGTCTTGAGTATCGACCTCAATGGAAAGCCAAGTGCTCAGTGTTTCAGGGCCGCTGGCAATATCAGTTTGCGCGAGCTGTTCCAACTTTTCCAACTGTTTCTCAATGCTTGCCAAATCACCTTTAATCACTTGCATCGGTTGAAACAAGGGTACCGATAACGGTTCAACCCGCGTTAATGTTCCGTCTTTTAACTCCACCAGTAACACTTCTTTATTATTGTGGGCTGGATCAGAGCTGAGTTCATCAAAACTGAGCGGTATGGGCGAGCCGCTATAACGAATGTGCTCGGTTTTAGCGACGCGTTGTGGGCGATGAATGTGCCCCAATGCAATGTAGTCGGCTGGGGGAAAGTCTTTCGCAGGAAATGCTTCTAAGCTGCCAATGTAAATATCGCGCACCGATTCTGAGGCAGTTACGCCCATTGCGGTTAAGTGCCCCGTGGCAATAATGGGCAGTAACTCACCCGTTTTTTTATGCAAATCATCCCGCTGTTTTTCAGCCAAAGCAAAAACGTCTTGGTAGTGTTGGCCAATGGCTTGCCCTAACGCCTGTTGTTTTTGTTGGCCCGACTCCCCTGCTTTGCTTTGCATAATGTCTCTGGGGCGTAAATAAGGAATGGCACATACAATACCGCCAACATCGCCCTGTTTATTTTTTAGTGTGATTACTTGCGAAGATAAATCTTCAGAGGCCGCAGAAATTACTTGGGTATTAAGATGCGCTAAAATATTTTTCGATTCATTAAGCGTAGAAACTGAATCATGATTACCCGCTAAAATAATCAGCTGTCTGCCAAGCTGATTCATACCAATTACAAACTGATTATACAGTTCGCGCGCGTAACTCGGTGGTGAGCCAGTATCGAAAATATCCCCAGCAATAATAACCGCATCCACATCGTGGCCTTCTACCTGCTGTAAAAGCCATTCAATAAACAGCTGATGTTCTGGCTGACGGCTTTTATTGATAAAAAATCGGCCTAAATGCCAGTCGGAGGTGTGAATTATACGCATGGGCTCGCTCAAAAAATCTATTGCTATAAAAACTACGGACAAAAAAAAGCAGCCACTAAAATGGCTGCTTTTTATTTGCTAGTAAAGCACTTATTGCGGCTAATAATGACCAACCGCAGTTAATACTACAAGTACCACTAACCAGCGGGTTGAGTGTCACCATGAATTTTCTTATGGCGAGCAATAATCTGCTCTGGCTTAAGAATAAAGGTAGCTAGAGCAGGCAGTAAAATCAACGCACCCAGCATGTTCCAAACAAACATAAAGGTTAACAAGATACCCATATCCGCTTGGAATTTAATCGGCGAGAAAATCCAAGTTCCCACACCAATCGCCAAAGTAATACCGGTAAACATTACCGCTTTACCCGTAGATTTTAGGGTTTCAAAGAAGGCTTCTTGCAGCGACTTACCTGCGATTAACATCACTTCTAAGCGATTGTAGATATAAATACCATAATCGACACCAATACCAACGCCTAATGCAATAACAGGAAGTGTCGCTACTTTAACGCCAATACCCATGTAGGCCATGAGTGCCTGACACAAGATTGAGGTTAAGGCTAAAGGAATCAAAATACACGCAATAGCACGGATCGATCTGAAGGTAACAAAACATAATACAAATACGACCACATATACAAAGATCAGCATGGTATTTTGCGCATCACCAATCACTTCGTTAGTGGCTGCTTCAATACCCGCATTACCGGAAGCCAGCTGAAAGCGTATTGGTGGATGGCTAAGTTCACCCGACTCTAACAATGCTCTTATTTCAGCACCGCTCATATCGTAATATTTAGCGTCTACATTATCGTCGTATTGATCTTTAAACTTATAAACAGCGGCTACTACGCGCTCTAATGTTTCGGCTTTATGGTCGTTTAAATAAACCACAACCGGGGCCATAGAACATTCTGGATTTATCAAACCAGAAGGGGCGCGCTGAATCGATGTATTAAGAATGGTTTGGTTACGAGAAAGGGCAGACCACTTAATGTTGCCTTCATTCATACCTTTGGTAACTAGTTTAGAAACCGTAACCATAGAAACTGCAGACTGAACCCCAGGCACACTCTCCATGTACCACATAAAACGGTCAATAGAATCCATCACTTTGAAGGAGTTACATTGTTCTTTTGCCGTTTCCACCATTACTAAAAAGACATCAGAACTGGTTGAATAATTTTCAACCATGTAGGCATTATCTAAGTTATAACGAGAATCAGGTCGTAACTCTGGAGCACCAACGTCAAGGTCACCAATTTTTAGCGATTGACTTTGATAAACACCAAATATGGCCATGGCAATTGCAATAGCGATTGGGAAAGGTGCAACTTTTTTACTGGCAATCTTAGAAAGCCCGCGCCATAACTTAGGTTCGGCACGTTCGTTGTGTTCTGCATGAGCAACACCCGACTTGCTGATTCCTACATAAGACATAATCAAGGGCACCAATACTAGGTTGGTTACAATAATCATTGCAACACCCACACTGGCGGCGATTGCTAACTCTTGAATCACACCAATTTCAATAAATAGTAAGGTTAAGAAACCTAAGCCATCACTGAGCAACGCCAACATACCAGGAACGTACAAACCACGGAATGCTAGACGTGAAGCCATTAACTTACTTGCACCCTTGCCGGACTCAATCGCAATGCCACTAATAATCTGAACACCGTGGCTAATGCCAATAGCAAAGATCAAGAATGGAACCAAAATAGAGTACAAATCAATGGTAAAGCCCATCAATGCCAACGCACCTAGCTGCCAAACAACCGCAATAAGCGAAGCTGCAATCGGGATTAAAGTCCCACGAATACAACGTGAATATAAAAACAACAAAATAGCGGTGAAGATAATAGCGGCTATAAAAAACATACCAATAGAGGCAACACCATCTAACAAGTCAGCTAATTTCTTTGGCGTACCTGTCATATAAATAGTGATATCTTCATTAGTAAAAGCATCGCGAATTTTAGACTCTAATTCATGAGAAAATTCTTGATAGTCCAGCTTGCCACCCGTTACTGGATCAATTTCTACTAATAAAATATCGATAATGGTAGAAGAAAAATCATTCGCAACCAGACTTCCGACTTGCCCAGATTTTAGAATGTTTTGACGCAATTGTTCTAAACTTTCATCAGAACCATCGTAAGTTGCAGGAATTACAGGACCACCCTGAAAACCTTCTTCAGTCACTTCTGTCCAGCGAACGTTGGGAGTCCATAAGGATTTTAAGTAAGAACGGTCTACGCCTTTAATTGCAGATATTTCATCGTTTATTAACTGTAAAGTTTGCATATATTCTTTACTGAATATATCGCCGTCGTTACTTTCTACCGACAACTTAATATTGGATAAACCTGTACCTAAGTCGTCTTTATGAACTAGGTAATTTTGAATAAACTGATGGTTGAGTGGAATGTATTTTTCAATACTTGAATCCAATCGAATTTGCGTTAAACCGTAAGCAAAAACAACCGTTAAAGCTGCTAAAATAAACAACACAAGCGGGCGAGCAGAAAATAATAATCGCTCTAAAAAAGGCTCGCTTTGTGGTGTGATTATAAAATGCTCTGGCTCAGATTTAGTACCTTGAGTCTTTTGCGTGTTGCTCATGCTTATAAACCTCCTTTAGCCATAGTGATTGAATCTTGTATCGCAGCACCGTTAACGTCTACACGCTCTACTCCGGCTTCTCCAACGATCACTAAACTGCCATCTGGGGCTTGTACAACAGAACCTAAATTAGTTCTATCTGGTAAGATAATGGATTTTGGCGTTGCGGAATTTCTGTCCAACAAAATAATAGATCCGCCGTTACCCACTAAAGTAATTGCTCTATTATTTTTTGCAATTCCAGCCATTAAGGTTTGTTCAGAATTAGTGAACACTTTTTGCCACTGTATACCACCGTCAGTTGAATGGTATAAATTACCGCGTAACCCAAATACTAAAATGTCATCATTTTTAGCCATTAAACCAAAGTAAGAACCATCGTAAGGTGATGGTAAAGAACGCCAGCTACTACCCATATCATCGGAGCGCAGTATCATACCTTGCTCACCCGCTAACATAAGTGAACGAGGACCCACCATTGCAATACCATTGATATGCAAACGATCGCCATTACCTAGCTTAGAAGACCAATCGATCCAAGTTTTACCGCCGTCTTTTGTATGAAAAGCCATACCATAAGCACCCACTGCAAAACCCAATTTAGCATCGTAAAACCAAACGTCTAAAAAGGGCTTGGTTGAGCCACTTTTTTTATCATAGTTAGCGTCATTTAAAGCAAAAGTCGCGTTTTCCAAATGAAGCTCGGCCTTATCTAAAGCATCCAGATCACCACTTTCTTCAGCCGCTTTTAATTCTTGTGCAGCTTGCTCTTTATTGACCACTGCACCTTTAACCATGGCATCGTTGGCTTGGTAACCATCAAACTGTTTAACCCAATTTTCACCGGCATCGTCAGAGTGCAAAATTAAGCCATCGTGCCCCACTGCCCAACCGCTCGTTGCTGTAGAGAAAAACACAGAGGTTAACGTCGTAGAAGAAGGAGTTTTAGCCTGTTGCCAACTTTTGCCACTGTCATCAGAAAAAACAACATGACCATGAGCACCAACAGCCACTAAACGACCACCGGCACGGGTAATGTCGAGCAATAAACTTTCATGCGCTCGGTTAGTTGCCAAAGAAGGCGTATTAAGAGGGTCTTGCCAAGTGGCTTGAGCACCTAATGCGAACATCAAACTACCTACTAATAGTGATGTTTTTATTGTCGTTAGTCGCAGGATCGCCGTAACGATTCGATTTCGAACCGATTGGAATCTCATAAAACACTCCATTCTTATAATTTTTTTGAAGGGCCGTGATTCTAGCCGACCCTTTCGGAATTATCTAACGTCTATATGTTACATAATGTTATTAAAAATCAAATCAATTAACGTTTACCACGGCGACGCAGGGCCGACGGCGTAAAATATTGGTCGTTAGGTAATTCTAGACTGAAATCAACGGTTCCGCGCTCTTCATTATCAAGTCCCTGAACATGGTAGCGACGTGCTTTAATATCATGGAACACATCAACCGTTGTTACAGTAACCGGAACTTCATAATAATTTTTAGTATAAGCCATACTGATTCGCCAGATTTCACCGGCGGCATCGTACTGATCGACAACGGTTACCGCCCAAGTATCTTCATCTAAGAAAAAACGACGCTTGCTATAAACGTGGCGAGCACCTTCTTTAAGGTTAGCTTCTACTACCCAAACTCGATGTTTTTCATAACGGGTATGCTCGGGGTTTAAATGACCAGGTTTTAAAACTTGCTCGTAAGTTAGCTTATTACTGGATAAATCATAGCTGTTATAAGGAATGTACATTTCTTTTTTACCGACTAAAGTCCATTCATAACGGTCTGGAGCACCATTAAACATGTCTGTGTCATCGGCATAACGTAAACCATCTGCAGCAGCAATCGGAGTATCGTAAGCAAGGTTTGGGGCGCGTCGAACACGACGCTGACCAGCGTTATAACCCCATGCTTGACGTGCTTCTTCTACTTGGTCAATGGTTTCATGAACCAAAACTGCACCACCGGCTAAACGTGCAGGTGATTTAGTAAAAGATAGGTAATAAAAAAGAATGTTATCTAGTTTATCTATCGAAGACTTTGGATTATAGAAATTAAACAGTACATCTTGCTGAACTGTTACTAATGAGTAAGAGCCATCTCGCTGTACAGCTACTTCTGATGAACGTCGGCTAAAGAAAATACCACGCCAACGAGTAATGTGGTTCCAAATAGCTTCTAAACCATTTTTAGCAATCGGAAACGGAATACCACCATAAGCATAGCGGATACCTGCGCCCCCTTCACCCAGCTCTGCACGAATCGCGTTTTTATAGGTGTTTTCATACACCCACTCTGGCGCTGCTGCTGTTCTTCGAGTTTTATAGATAGGCATTTTAAACGTTTCGGGATAGGTAGCGAATAACGCCATCTGACCTTCACTTAAAAATTCTTTGTACTCATCTTTATTCTCAGCGGTAATAGTAAATAGAGGTTTATCCTGAGGATAAGGGTTTGAGTGATGCTGACCTGGTTCTTTATAATCGAGTGTTGGTACAGTAAGGCCACCCCGCCAAGGAGGAATATCACTGCCGTTACCAGCGCGTTCTGCGCCAAGAGGGGTTAATTCACCCTTTAATTTTTCTGCTTGCTGCACCGATACTGCTGCGTTGGCTACTTGGAAGCACGCTGCCAAAGCCAATACCCCAGCCGCGACCCATTTATTGTTTTTCATTCTGCGACCTCTGTTTAAATCTACGTGTGTAGATTACCGATGCCTTAGCATAAAGAAACTTAGGCTTATGCTCAATGCGCCTAAGCCAGTAAATTAATTTTAAAACGAAAAAAAAGTCACTTATCGTTTAAATAATGATCGATTAATTCACAATTCTTTCACTAAGGCAGAATAAATCCCTGTTTAGCCGTTACTCGCTTGCTGCTAAACTTTTGGAAACAACCTCAAATACATCTTTTGATAATGCTTCTTCTGCCATAATTCGCTGCAGCTGTTGTTTCATTAACTCGCCTTGAACAGCAACGTAACGTCGCCATTTTGTCAATGGCGCAATCAACCTTGAAGCCATTTGAGGGTTGAGTGAATTCAACGTAATTATTTGATCTGCCAGTAATTGATAGCCTAGACCATCTTTGGCATGAAAGTTAACCAACGATTGTCCTGCAAATGCACCAATAACTGCCCTGACCTTGTTTGGGTTTTTAATATCAAACGCTTCGTGATTCAGTAACCTCTGTATATTTTCTAAGCTGCCGTATTCGGCTGAACCTGCTTGTACAGAAAACCACTGATTCACAACCAAAGGCTCGTGTTGCCACTGTTTATAAAATGCCTCTAACGCTTTTTCTGCTTCTATTTTGTAAGGCGAATTTACCAAGCAAGATAACGCAGCCATGCTATCGGTCATATTATCGCTACTTGCAAATTGATCCACTGCTAACTGGCAATACTGAGGATCTGAAGATTTTAACAAATAGCCTAGTGCTGCATTTTTTAAACCACGCTGAGCCATTTGCTTAGGCTCGGGTAGATATTGTTGTGGTTGATTTAATGTTTGGTATAAAGCAGCTAAAGGCTCCGCTAAAGCATTAGATAATTCGGTGAGAACCTGTGTTCGGGCATTATTGATCCCGTGTATATCAATGATATCTTGGGTTTCTGCAATATAAGAAACACTTGGCAGCATCAATAATTTTGCCATCATTCCATGATCGACATCATCACGCTGCAACAACCCCCGATAAGCCTTAATCAATCTGGCATCTACAGAAACAGAATCGCCCTGCTTGATCTGTGTGGTCACTTCAGCAATCACATCCAAAGCCAAGCGTTGACCGGCATCCCAACAGTTAAAGCCATCGCTATCGTGTTGCATCAAAAACATCAACTGATCCCGCGTCATCGGATAATTGAGCTTAATAGGCGCTGAAAAGTCGCGCAATAACGAAGGAATAGGTTCAGCTTCTACATTTTCAAACGTTAACACTTGTTGTTTATCGGTTAAACGAAAAATTCCCTGCTCAAAACAACCAGATTTTTTATCTGCTAACGATAAATTAACAGCCATTTGCGCGGTTATATCATCACCAGCTGGAGACAACAAACCTAACTCAATAGGAATTAAAAAGGGTTCATCAGCAGATTGCGAAAAGGTTAAGCGATAAATTTTAGCCTGTTCATCATAATCACTAACAACGTTAACAACCGGCGTACCGGCAGATTTATACCAGCGTTTAAACTGAGCCAGTGAAACGTTATTAGCATCTTCCATTGCCGCAACAAATTCATTTATGGTAACGGCTTGGCCGTCGTGGCGATCAAAATACAGATCAGATCCTTTACGGAACCCTTCTTCACCTAAGAGCTTATGAATCATGCCGACGATTTCAGCACCTTTTTCATAGATGGTAACGGTATAAAAGTTAGAAATCTCCATGAATGAATCTGGCTGTACCGGGTGCGCCATCGGCCCAGCATCTTCAGCAAACTGCACTGTTCGCAACAATGAAGCATCTTCAATTCGCTTTACGGTTTTAGAATTCATATCCGCAGTAAATTGTGCGTCTCTAAACACCGTGAAGCCTTCTTTTAAGCTCAACTGAAACCAATCACGGCAGGTAACCCGATTACCCGACCAGTTATGAAAATATTCATGTGCTACAATCGCTTCAATTCGCTGGTAAGCCATGTCGGTAGCGGTTTGTGGGTTGGCTAACACGCAAGATGAATTAAAAATATTCAGTCCCTTGTTTTCCATTGCTCCCATATTAAAAGCATCAACGGCGACTATCATGAAAATATCGAGATCGTACTCTCGACCGTATTTTTCTTCATCCCACTTCATTGAACGCTTTAACGCATCCAAAGCATAATCTGTTTTATCAATATTTTGCGCTTCAACAAAAATTTGAAGGGCTACTTTACGGCCACTCATAGTGATGAATTCATCACTCTTCATGTTTAAATCACCCGCCACCAAGGCAAATAAATAACAAGGCTTTTTGTGCGGATCATGCCAAACAACACGATGGCGACCATCGTCTAAGTCTTGGCGCTCAATCGCATTTCCGTTAGACAGTAAAATGGGATACTGCTGTTTATTGGCGATAACCTCGGTTGTAAACACGCTCATCACATCTGGACGGTCGAGATAATAAGTAATTCGGCGAAAACCTTCGGCTTCGCACTGGCTACAAAACATACCACCGGACTTATATAACCCCTCCAAAGCGGTATTATTTTGGGGTTCTATGTGCGAGGAAATAGACAATTCAAACTCATCGGGCAAATCATTAATGGTTAACAATTCGCCATCAACTGAGTAACGATCTGCTGGCAATAATTGACCATCAACACTGACCGATAACAAGGTTAAATCTTGCCCGACTAAGACCAAGGGAACATGGTGGCTAGGATCTTGGTGGCTAGAATGCTGCTGATGATTACGGCGCATTTTTAGGCGACTATCAACCCGAGTAAAGTCTTCGTGCAAATCAAAACTCAGGTAAGTCGTTTCAATTACAAAAAGCGGTGCCTGATAATCTTTTAAATAAATCGTTGTAGGTTGTGCAGCCGTCATCATTAAGTCCCTTATCTTGACTTTATGGGGTGTATTTCTTTGTTTACTTTCTATTAGTAACTGAACTCAATCGGGTAAGAACTGAACTTTCTCAAATTAATTACCCCACAATCAAGTAGTAAGTATTGGCCTTTAATACCCATTAACTTACCTTCAATCTCTGGGGTTTTATCAAAGTTCAAGCTCGAAACTTTTGTTGGATATTCAAGCACCGGTGCTTCTAGTGTGACTACTTCGGTATCAGGTAAATACGTGATAGCGCCTGGGCCATGCTCAAGCTCTATGGCATTTAAACCTTGCTGATATTCTTGATATAAGTCATCGCGTATTGCGGCCAAGTCCAAAGAATCCGCATTACCCTTTAACATAGCCCGCCAATTGGTTTTGTCGGCTAATGTTTGCTTAAACAAGGTTTCTACCAAACCCGACAATAAGCGGTTGCGTACCTTAAAAATGGCGAGACCTTGACTGGCCCCTTGATCACACCAACGGGTTGGAATCTGATTACCACGAGTTATGCCAACTTTTAACGCCGACGAGTTTGCCAAATACACAAAGTGATCTTGCATACAAAAGCTCTCACCCCAGCTAGCATCTCGGCAAGTGCCTAAATGATAATGGCATTTTTCTGGGCTCATGATGCACAAATCACACTGCGGTAATTTTTTAAAACACGGATAACAATAACCCTGACTGAAGCTTTTATTAGTTTTGCGTCCACAATGACAACACTCAATGTCTCCGCTGTAATGCATTCGAATGGTCTGGCCCAGCAACGGGTTGAGATCAATGGACTGATCGTCCAAGCGCATTTGATATCGAATCCTGTTGTCAGCATCAGGAGAGGTATTCAAATAGGTTGCCATCTTACTAAGATGACCAGAAAAGCTAGGCATATAATTATTTCTTAACCCGAGTCGTTAAAATGGAAACTGCTTTCAACAGTGATTATTTAATGGTTAAAGGCTGAACATCGTCGTCTTTACTAGATTTACAAGCAGCTTCCATATAGCCAATGCGTTTCTCTGCAGGCATGTCCACCATATTTTCGTACCGTATAAGTGCCTCCATACATAAGGCTTTTTGATCGCTTTCTAGTTTTCGACCATCGGCCCAACGCCCCAGCTCTAAAGCACTTTTCATATTGCCGTAGACTTCCGGCGTCATTGCTTGAATTAACTGATCAACTGTCATAATTATAACCTTCTAAAATATTACGTTAGGTTGGATTAGCGCGACCCAACTTAGGGATCACCGCTCCTAAAACAACGCCAATAACCGCTCCCGCTAAATGCGATTCATGGCCAATGCGCATCTCCATACCAGCACCGTCAACTAACATCATGACCACCATGGTAATGATCATAAACGGGAATAACCAAGTAGGCAGATCATAGTGTTGGCCCTTAAACGTTTGACGCGACCAAGTCCAGCCCATCAAACCATAAACCACACCAGATAAGCCGGCAAAAAACGGCCCGACCGCCCAATATTGAGCAAAACCCGCACCCACGGCAAAAACCAAACTAAGCACTAACAAAACCCAATGGCCATCACGGGTTTCAATTTGACGTCCCAAAACCCACCACCAAAAGCTGTTCATAATCAAATGCATTAACGATAAATGAATCAAAGCCGGAAACCACCAGCGATATACGTCATTTTGCCAAAAAGTGATCAAATCAAATTTCTCACCGCTCCATAATGCTGGTTGTAATAGCCAATCATTCAGATTAACTAATCCAATTTGTTGGCAAAGAAAAATAATGCCCAAAACAACCAACATTAAAACCGTTAACGGAAAACTACTGGCTGTAACCAGCAATTGCTGCATTTTAACTTGCCAGGGTAACTGCTCTTTGCTGTCTGGCTGCGGCGTTAGTTGACCTTGCTGCCACTGCTGCACCCAAATTTTCACCTGCTCGGCGTCTTCTTCACGGGCCACCCACAAATCCTGGGTTTGTTGATTCATAATCACACGATGGGGAATATTTGCCTGCCAAAGTCTCTCTGTAATAGGACTCAGATTTATTTCTGGGCGGGCCTGCAATACAAGAATTGAACTCATATCAACGCTCCGACTTATCCACTCGGACCCAAGTAAACTTACCATTGTTGAGTTGTTTTTCACTATCCATTCGATAAGCCACTAAACGACCATATTTGACCGCACTGTAATCCAAACATGCAATATTTCTACGAATGGTAGCAGGCACGCCCGACATCCAATAATGGCCAAAAAACAAAGGTTTTTCGGTTTCTGGGTAAAACAACAGCTTTTCTTTATCGGTTTCACTCAAGCGTAAATGAGTGAGTTCGGGGGGTAATGGATCTGGTTGAAACACCACATCACTGTATATCTGTGGATTTTGAGACCAAAACTTAGTGCGGAAAAATTGACGAACCATACCGTCTTTTGCAGTCATCGAGCGATTCCCTGGCAATTTTAATGAAGTGCCCCGAAGAATACGATCTAAAAACTGAAACAAAAAAGTATTCGGGTTGACCGATTTAGACAACATACCCTTATGCAGCTGATTACCACCATAACGCGCGGTAAACTCATCAATCATTGCCTGATCCCAGCAGGCATGAACCACACGAAAATGATCAAATTCCAGAAACAACGGCAGCTCAGTAAACCAGTCTAAATATTCTTTAAATTCTTTGGGATGGTTAGCAAATTGCTCAACGGTTTGCTCGATAATAAAACTGTTACGCTGGGTATGTGGGCGTAAAAAAGGGTGATCAACACCCGCAGGAGACGGTGTCATGTAGGTAACAATATTGTACTCATGATTACCCATAATCATATAAGCATGACCAGCATCCACCATGCTGCGCACAACTTCACAGGCAAGACGTATATGCGGGCCGCGATCAATAATATCCCCAAGAAAAACGGCTTTGCGACTTTTATGCTTATACACACCATTAATTTTGCGGTAACCCATTTGCTCTAACAGCAAAATCAGCGTTTCACCACAACCATGCACATCACCAATTAAGTCGTAACCCTGACGCATCAGCTATCACCTACTCTTTCCCAACCTAACTTAGTACGACATATCTCATAAAAATTATGACTTTTAGGATGTATCAGCTTTAACCTGTGGGGTTTCTTACGAATCGTAACACTGTCACCTGGGGCACAAGGTATATGCTTTTGACCATCACAACTGACTGTAGGGTACGTTTCGTTCGCCTCGCCAATAACCAGTTTAATTTCACTGTTGCCGTCAACTACAATCGGCCGGCTCGACAAGGTATGAGGAAACATAGGAACCAACACAATGGCATCCAGCTTGGGGTGCATAATTGGGCCACCGCCGGATAACGCATAAGCGGTTGAACCGGTTGGAGTTGAAACTATCATGCCATCAGCGCGCTGATGATGAACAAACTGACCTTCGATATACAAATCGAAAGAAATCATACGAGCAGACTTACCCGGGTGTAAAACCACATCGTTCAAGGCTTCACCCGTCGCAATTGGCACTCCATCACGTTTTATTTCGGCATCTAATAAAAAACGTTGCTCAGAAATGTAATTACCATCTAACACATCTTGTACCGCATCAAGCATGGTATCGTCTGGGCTAATATCGGTAAGAAAACCCAAACGTCCTCGGTTAATGCCCAGTACAGGCGTATTGTGCTTAGCCAAGGCCCTTGCGGCACCCAGTAAGCTTCCGTCGCCGCCCACTACAATCACCAAGTCACAAATTTCACCCAGTAATTTTTGTGTACTGACCTGCATCCCATGACCCGGTATTACCTCGGCAATGCGATCTTGCAAAATGACATGATAGCCTTCTTCTACCAAGTACGTTTTTAATCGCCTAATTGTATCAACTACTTTAGTGCTGCCTAATCGGCCGATAATGCCGATATTACGAAACTCTTCCATCATAAGAAATCCAAACCATTCTTTACTAAAGTTTATATCATAATTGTTGCTTGAACGCTTGCCTGAAATCCATTGAATTCAATGTGTTAGAGGCCATCTATTCCACGACGCCCCTGTAAACCACCAGTATGAATAAGCAGATAGTTTTGGTTAAGAGGCAATAATCCTTGTTGCCAACTCTGCTCAAATGCCGCGACCAACTTTGCTGTATAAACAGGATCTAGCGGTAAATTTGATTCATCATAACGGTGAATCAAGGCTTGCAACTCATCAGGACAACGACCAAAACCGCCATAATGACTATCAAAATCAAACTCGCAGCGATGAGGATAAAGAGCACTCGCAAGAAGTTCTTGGGCTAAAGATTGCCCTCCTTTTATGGCTAAAATGCCACGCAATTTTATAGATTTTGGCAAAACGCGCTCAACACCTTTAAAAGTGCACCCCGAACCAATACTCAACCACACTTGGTCGTAATTTTTCTCAGCGTTCAGACAAGCATTGGCTATTTCGCCACAGCCTTGTATGCCTAATTCATTGTTACCGCCTTCAGGAATCCAATAACTCGATAAACGCTGCGCCTGCTGCTGACACCAATGTGGATCATATCGTTGTAAATACGTTTTCTTATTCACAAACTCAAGATTCATACCCATATTCTGGCAGTCTTTTAATGTCGAAGTTAAGGCAACTTCTGAATAACCTCGCACTAACGCATGGGTTTGAAGTTGATAGTATTGCCCTGCTTTAGCTAGGGCGTGTAAATGATTAGAGTGCACCCCACCGCAACTTAATAATGATTGATAACCATTCGCTAAAGCCATTTCGATATTATATTTTAACTTAAACCATTTATTACCCGACACCACCGGATGCAGCTGATCTAAACGTAAAATATCTACTTGTTCACTATGAGTTTGTAATAACCCATTACGCGGTAAAGCCTCTATGGGTGGAGACAAAAAAGACGATGCCTTCAAAACGTTTGCTTATTATCCTGAGTAGGGTCTGAAGGAAAACCATGTTGATCTTTTTCATTGGTTTTTTCTTTAGACAGCTCATCAGCAAGACTGTTAGACCCTTGAGGCTTGCCACCTTTAAATAAAGAAGCTGTTTTATCGGCCAGCGCTTTAACACGTTGATTTTTTTCTGGGTACTGCATATTAAATTCAATCAGTAATTTTCTTGCCGCTTTATAATAGCCACTGGCCGTAGTCACATCACCACGCTGCGCCGCCACGTCGCCTTGAGCAGAAAATGAATCAACCTCCATTTCTAAAATCGAAATCCTCAAATAACGCCTAAATTCCAAAATAGTCGCTTCCGATGCACTTCTATTTTTAATCATTGGGCCAAATGATTTGATAATTTTTGAAAACTGTTTTTTTGCATAACGAATTTCACGATCACTTTTCAAAATTCTTTTTTTGTCACCGCCTTCGTTTAGCTTGTGCTCCAACTCAGCAATATCTACAGCATTCGCTCCGCCACGTTCATTTTTAGGTAACGATGCAATATAACGTTGATTCAATTGCTTAATACGCTCAAAAACCAATGATTGAATTTCAGTTTGATTATCCACCTTAACTAAAAACTCTAACGCTTCGGCGAGCTCAGCAATAAATTCTTTCAAAACGCGAATTTGAGCACGTTGCGAGACTGTTTTTTGATGCTGCTTACTAATAAATAACGCAACCAATAAAAACAACAAAACAGGCACAGAAATAGAAATAACCAATCCCAGTGACGACATTAAATACCCTTCTCTATTGAAAATTTAGATAATACAGCTTAGCGTTGATTAACGGGGCCAATCTTGCTTCTATATAATGAGTTTAGCAATGATTTTTAGCACTGCTAAAGTTCACTTAAATGAAAATTCATTTCACAAGTGCTTGACCCAGCGCCCTTGAGTGCATATAAATTGTCGCTTTAAACTGAATACAATCGGTTATTTACTTCTTTACATAAGGTTTTTTAGATCAATATGGGCAAATCGCTGGTTATTGTGGAGTCGCCTGCC
>OJDK01000081.1_pt1 | contig 68903 bp, 62 predicted proteins | sample 1592791 | NCBI WGS metagenome assembly OJDK01 (sample SAMN05416878, study PRJEB24817) | seawater metagenome | isolation source: Sea water | place: Canada:Atlantic | collected 2013-11
TGCACCCTCCGTATTACCGCGGCTGCTGGCACGGAGTTAGCCGGTGCTTCTTCTGTGAGTAACGTCAAGCCTCACGAGTATTAATCGTAAGGTTTTCCTCCTCACTGAAAGTGCTTTACAACCCGAAAGCCTTCTTCACACACGCGGCATGGCTGGATCAGGGTTGCCCCCATTGTCCAATATTCCCCACTGCTGCCTCCCGTAGGAGTTCGGGCCGTGTCTCAGTCCCGATGTGGCTGATCATCCTCTCAGACCAGCTACGGATCGTCGCCTTGGTAGGCTCTTACCCCACCAACTAGCTAATCCGACATAGGCACATCCAATAGCGCAAGGTCCGAAGATCCCCTGCTTTCCCCCAAAGGGCGTATGCGGTATTAATCCGGGTTTCCCCGGGCTATCCCCCACTACTGGGCAGTTTCCTATGCATTACTCACCCGTCCGCCGCTCGTCAGCGGGGAGCAAGCTCCCCCTGTTACCGCTCGACTTGCATGTGTTAAGCCTGCCGCCAGCGTTCAATCTGAGCCATGATCAAACTCTTCAGTTTAAATCATACAAGAATCCGAAGATCCTCTATTCTTGCTCAAGACAAAACTCAATTTCGACGAGTCACTGTCCTGATATTTCGTATCCGAAATACCTCGGCCAGCGCCCACACGAATTACTTGGTTAACTTTTTAAAGAGCGTTCGGGGCTTGCCCGATCAAGGTGGCGTATTCTACATCGAATCGCTGCCTTGTCAACCGCTTTCTGAAGAATTTTGAAACTCGAAATCTTCAATCAATTCAAACGGTTGTCTTTCAATTTCTGGCCCGCCTCAGTGGCGTGCCCCTCGAAAGAGATGCGTATTCTACAGAGCTCACTCCGACTGTCAACGCGGTTTTCAATATTTTCTCAAAAACCTTACTTTTCGATCAATCCGTGATCACTACGCGAGCAATTTTCTTCTTACCCGCCTGCACAACGCAGTCGTCGCCCAGATTAAAGAAGCGATCACCCTCGTGCTTTTCACCATCAATAAAGACAGCGCCACGCCCAAGTACGTCTCTGGCAGCGGCCCCATTCTTCACCAACCCTGCGAGGCGAAGCACTGTAGCAACGGGCAACTGCTCCTGCCCGGAGAGGGAAACCTCGATAGTCGGCACGTTCTCGGGTATTTCACCCAGGCCCACCCGGTTACCCGCGGACTTGTGCGCTGTCGCCGCCGCTTCAGCGTTATGGAAGCGAGTGATAATTTCTTCTGCCAGCAGCTTTTTGTAGTCCTGCGGATTTGCACCCCCGGACACTGCAGCACGAAACTCATCCACTTCCGCCAACGGCCGGAAGCTCAGCAATTCAAAATAACGCCACAGGAGGTCATCCGGCATGGACAACAGCTTGGTGTACATTTCACCGGGCGAATCATTAACGCCGACATAGTTGCCCAACGACTTTGACATCTTCTGGACACCATCCAGCCCTTCCAGCAACGGCATGGTCAATACAGCCTGCGGCTTCTGACCATAGTGCTTCTGGAGAATCCGCCCCATCAAGAGGTTGAACTTCTGATCTGTCCCGCCCAGCTCCACATCAGCCTCAAGGGCGACCGAGTCATACCCCTGAACCAGTGGATACAGGAACTCATGAATGGCGATGGGCTGCTCGGCACGGTAGCGCTTGGTGAAATCATCGCGCTCGAGCATACGGGCAACCGTATACTGCCCCGCCAGACGAATCATGTCAGCCGCAGAAAGCTTGCTCATCCAGTCGGAGTTAAACACCACACGTGTCTTTTCCTTATCCAGGATCTTGAACACCTGCTCTTTATAGGTAATGGCGTTGGCAGCAACCTGCGCTTCCGTCAGAGGCGGGCGAGTTGCACTCTTGCCGGTGGGATCACCGATCATTCCGGTGAAATCCCCTATAAGGAAGATCACTTCATGCCCCAGGTCCTGGAACTGTCGCAGCTTGTTGATCAGAACCGTATGGCCCAAGTGAAGATCTGGGGCCGTAGGATCGAATCCGGCCTTTATCCTGAGAGGGCGCCCCTCCCGGAGCTTCTCAATCAACCCTTCCTCGGGGATCAACTCATCCATGCCGCGTTTGATAACGGCCAGCGCCTCTTCAATAGATGCCATGTACCACACACCCTCAATTCTGATCATTTGGGCCGGACGACAGTTACAGAGATCTACAAAAGAAATCTGTGCGTTACCAGCACCCCTGTTAAAGTGTACCTGCTCAGTTTTTGAACAAAGTCGCGTATTTAAGGCCGGGTATTATAACAATCCCGGCCTCAGAAATCCGGCCAGTATGCCAGTAACGGTAATGTTTGATGCTGTCCTGAGCGCATTTTATACGGTAATCTGTTGGACTATACTTGAACAACAGCTTTAATTAGGTAGTACAACCTACCGGAATACCGATTAAAACGGATGCGACACGTGCTGAAAATGTTTCCGAAAACCCATATCACCATTGCCGCTGCGACCAGTGTTGTCGTTGCAGCCGCTATTCTGATGAGCCCCAGCGCCGATGTAGAAGCCAATAGAATGGCTTACTCGCTGGATCTCGACGAAGGCACCGTCAAGTCGTCAGGCAAGCCGACTCCCCGCATGAACGAACAGCCCGCTGCCGACAAGATGCCAGAAGAAGACGCAACAGTAGCACCTGAACTGGCATCCATCAGCGACGAGCCTCAGCTACCCGAAGCACTGGACACCGCTGCGGCCATGGCTGAGGTCAGCGAGCCAGAGCTGCAATGGCAGGAATACAAGATCAAGTCCGGCGACACACTTTCATCCCTGTTCGGCAAGGCCGGCTTCAACGACGGCATCATGCTGTCTGTGATCCACGGCTCTGGCGAAGCCGATAAGCTTCAGCGGCTCTATGCTGGCGAAACCATCGCGTTTGCAACCAATGACGCCGGCGAACTCGCTGCCATAGACCTCCAGCGCAACCTGCTGGAAACCCTTCACGTTGAAAAAACCGAAGAAGGTTTTACCGGCGAAACCGTGGTCCGCGAGCCTGACGTTAAACCGGCATTTGCGTCAGGCGTTATTGACGGCTCCCTCTATGTGGCGGCGCGCGAAGCCGGCATGAGCGACAGACTGGCCATGGAAATGGCGGGCATCTTCGGGTGGAACATCGACTTCGTATACGACGTTCGCAAGGGTGACCGGTTCGAAGTGGTGTATGAGGAACTGTATCTGGACGGCGAGAAATTCGACACTGGCAACATTCTGTCTGCTCGCTTTATCAATCGGGGCAAAGAGGTTATTGCCCTGCAGTACACTGACAGCAACGGTGATACTGACTATTACAGCCCGGACGGCAGCAGCATGCGCAAGGCGTTCCTGCGCACACCCATCAACGCCCGCGTCTCTTCTTCCTTCAACCTTCAGCGTCGTCACCCGGTGCTGGACGTCGTTCGCCCGCATGAGGGCACTGACTACGCCGCGCCTCCAGGCACTCCCATTAAGGCGGCTGGACATGGCAGGGTACAGTTTGCCGGATGGAAAGGCGGCTATGGCCGCACGGTCATTCTCAAGCACGGCGACAACATTACCACTCTCTATGCCCACATGAGCCGTCTCGGCAAAGGCATCAAGACCGGCACCAAGGTCAAGCAGGGCGACACCGTTGGCCATGTTGGCTCTTCCGGCATGGTGACCGGGCCCCACCTGCATTATGAGTTCCGGGTCAACGGCTCTCCGAGAAACTCGCGAACGGTCAAGCTCCCTGATGCGAAACCGGTACCCAAGTCAGAAATGGCTCGCTTCAAGGGATTTGCGGAACAGCAAGTTGCCAAGTTCGAACTGTTTCGCCAAAACTACCAGCATCTAGCCCTGGCCGCTGACGAGTGAACTGAATGAAAGCCTGGATTGGATTGATGTCAGGCACCAGCATGGACGGCATTGACGCCATACTGGTGTCGTTCAACGGTCAAACAATCCAGGTGCATGCCACCCACACCACCGCCTACCCGGACGACATACGCAGACGGCTGGTCAATCTCGGCCAGAACCGGGGAACGCCGGATGATGTCGGCGAGCTTGATCACGCCGTCGGCTCACTGTTCGCCCTCGCGGCGGAAACTGTGATCGGGAAGTCCGGTTTCCCGGCCTCATCCATCAACGCCATCGGCAGTCACGGCCAGACCCTACGTCACCACCCTGATAGTTCAGCACCTTTTTCCCTGCAGATTGGCGATCCCACTGTTATCACTGAACGAACCGGCATCACGACCGTGGCAGACTTCAGGCGGCGCGACCTGGCAGCAGGCGGTCAAGGAGCGCCACTGGTGCCGGCATTCCACAAAGCCTTCTTTAGCGCTGAAGGCGAGAGCCGGTGCATCCTTAATCTTGGCGGCATCGCCAATATCACCCACCTTCCAGCGGGCGCCAATGAGCCGATCACCGGTTTTGATACAGGCCCTGCGAACGCGCTGATGGATGCCTGGTGCATGGATCAGACTGGCCGGGCGTTTGACGAGGATGGCGCATGGGCCAAGGAAGGGGAGATCAATCAGGCACTGCTAAGCGACCTGCTTTCGGATGCCTACTTTTCGCGACAGCCACCCAAGAGTACGGGTACCGAAAAGTTCAATATTGAGTGGATCAGGACTCAATTACGTCGTCACCCGGACCTTTCCGGCGCCGACGTACAACGCACCCTGCTCGAATTAACTGCAGTATCCGTCGCGCAGCAGTTGCCGCAATCGCCGGGAATGACAATATTTGCGTGTGGGGGCGGTGCTAAAAACAGGATTCTGATGCGGGCTCTGCAGCGAACCTGTAGCCCGGCCCGCCTCGCGTCAACAGATGACCTGGGCCTGGACCCGCAATGGGTAGAACCGGCGGCCTTTGCCTGGCTCGCAAGCCAGACACTCGCCGGCAAGCCCGGCAATGTTCCGGAAGTTACAGGCGCAGAGGGGAAAAGAATACTTGGGGCGGTGTACTACGCCTGAACACGCACGTCAGATCGAGAAGGAGCTACCACAGCCACAGGTGGAGCTGGCATTGGGGTTCTGAACGACAAATTGCGACCCCTGCAACCCTTCCTGGTAATCCACGGTTGCCCCGACCAGATACTGGTAACTCATAGGATCCACAAGCAACATCACGCCATCCCTTTCGATGACCGTGTCTTCCTCATCCTGCGCTTCATCGAATGAGAAACCATACTGGAAACCGGAACAGCCGCCACCGGTCACAAACACGCGAAGCTTGAGGTCGGAGTTGCCCTCCTCATCCACCAGCTCCCGTACTTTGGATACCGCGCTGTCACTGAAAAACAGCGGTGTGATTGCCTGTTGCTGAACTACACTCAAGTCCGCCTCCGGTTACAGAAAAATCTGACCTGATTATCATATTCCTGACTAAAACAATCAACTATTCCTTGCCAGGTACCTCTACCGACTCTTCCTCCGCCTGCTTCTCTTCAGGAATGACTCTGCCGGCAGCATCAGATTGCTTGTCCCTGCTCAACAAACCCGCGGGCTCGTTCTGGTGAACCAGGCTCCCGTTAACGGACGCGCCCATAGCCATCTCGATCAGATTGTAATAGACATTGCCATGGATGGAGGCTTTTTCGGCCAGTTCAAGGTGCGTTGACGCGTACACATCGCCGTGAACCGTGCCGTTTACGATCACATGAGGGGCGACAATGTCACCCTCCACGGAACCCACCTCAGACACCCTTAACACCGCGTCGCCGCCTTCTTCGGCAACGACCCGGCCGCGGATAGTGCCATCCACATGCAGTCCGCCGGAGAAATGCACATCCCCCTTAACCGTCGTGCGGGACGAAACCAGGGTATCGAAGTGCCCAGCGGGGCGCCTAGGTTTCTGTTTCTTTTTGCCAAGCATTTTAGTTCTCCGTCAATTCATCCCAATCAAAAGTTCGTTCGGCCTGGGACGATTTACTGCCTTCTGCACGGGCGACCACCTGCAGCTCAACCGGCTCGAAACCGTCCGGCACTCGTAAAAGCCCCTCTATATCCTGAAAATACCGGAAGCGGAACTTGACGCCCAGATCGTCGATATCGTCCGACAGGTCCCTCAGCGCGATCACTTCTTTCTCTTCATTTCGCATACCAATGACGTTCACCGCGACCACGCCCGATATATAACTCTTGTTGTCACCGATCTGCGTGAGCACCAGCTTAAAACCATAGGTGTCGTCCTGGCGCCCCTGCTGCATCGTGAACCGATCCACCTGCAGCCCTTTGCTGGTTTCCGAAGGTGCCATGATGTTTTTATAGAAAGTCAGATCCGCTTTCAGTGACGCGATCCGGGTTTCCAGATCAACAATGCTCCTTCTCGCCTGATTCAGGGCTTGTGCATCTATGGTTCGCCCCCGCTCCAGGTTGACCAGTTGCTGGCTGGCCTCGCGGTTTTGCTCTCGAAGGTCTTCAACCTGCTCTTCCAGCAGGTCGCGGGACTCTTCGGCAGTTGAAAAACGGAATCCACCCTGCGCCATACCGGTCACATACCCCAGCACCGCAGCGAGGATGGAAAACGTCAGCAATATCAAGCTTCGGCGCAGCCGGTACCCCGGGCGATGCCGGATGACAACGTATTCTTCAGCGGGTTTTCTGTGTTCGCTCACCGGTCAGACCTATGGTAGCAGCGCGGGCGCTTCCAGCCCGAGGGTTTCCTTGAGGTCAAACATGATGTTCATGTTCTGGACCGCCTGCCCTGCCGCACCTTTTACCAGGTTATCAATGACCGATGAAACGATCACAAGATTGCTCTGCTCCTGCCGGTGAAGAGCCATACGGCAGTTGTTGGCACCACGGACACTGCGGGTTTCCGGATGACTGCCAAATGGCATCACGTCCACAAAAGGCTCATCCCGGAAGCGGTCTTCGAACAGCGACTGGAGACGGTCAAAATCAGCAGGGTTCCGAAGCTCTGCGTATAGCGTTGCCTCGATCCCCCGGACCATCGGAATCAGGTGTGGCACGAAGGTAACACCGACATCACCACCCGCCGCCTGGGACAGGCCCTGACGAATTTCCGGGAGATGGCGATGGCCAGATGCGCCATAGGCCTTGAAGCTCTCGCCCACCTCACCGTGCAGCATACCGATCTTGCCCTGACGTCCGGCACCGCTGGCGCCCGACTTGGCGTCCGCGATCAGTCGTGACGGATCGACCAGCCCGCTCTCCAGCAATGGCAGAAAGCCCAACTGGACAGCTGTGGGATAACAGCCCGGGTTAGCCACCAGTTGTGCTGTACGGATCTTGTTCCGCACCACTTCCGGCAGGCCATAAACCGCTTTCTCCGCCCATTCGGGACTTTCATGAGGCATGCCGTACCACTCGGCCCAGACATCCAGATCCCGGAGGCGGAAGTCCGCTGATAGATCCACAACACGGGTTCCGGCAGCCATCAGTTCCGGCATCATCCGCATGGCCACACCGTGGGGCGTGGCGAAAAAGACCAGATCACAGGCTGCCAGCGTTTTTACGTCCGGCTCGGAAAAGGCAAGGTCGTAGTGGCCGCGAAGGTTCGGATACATATCTGCGACCGGCATGCCGGCCTCGGAACGCGAGGTAATGCAACTCACCGTCACGTCCGGATGAACCGCAAGAATCCTCAGAAGCTCAACACCGGTATAACCGGTTCCACCTACAATGCCTACTTTTATCACCTGTTTCTCCAGCTGAAATCGGGTTCATAACACACCCATAGTCTAACATGATAAACCAATGACTTATTGCAGCCCGAGCGGCGCTGGTTACAATATCGTCAAGAAACCACTCGTCCCTGGAAAACCGGCGTTCATGCGTAAACTGAGAAACAAGATCACTGGAAACTTGATCCCGGTTTTCCGGCGCCGGCTGTCCGGTGTCGACGCATTGCCACAACTGGCGGTTCTCGGATTGCTATCCGGCCTGTTTACCGGTGGCGTGATTCTGGTTTTTCGCCTGGCCATCGAATGGCCACTCGAGTACTTCCTGCCTGGCGACGGCTCCGAGTCGTTTGAAGAGCTGGACATTCTTACCCGCGCCATCCTGCCGTTGGCCGGCGCCATTGCGCTGGGCCTGCTGATGCACAACCTGGCAACCCACGACCGCAAGGTTGGCATCGTGCACGTCATGGAACGCCTGAACTACCATCAGGGCTATATTTCCGTTCGCAGCGCCCTCGTCCAGTTCGCCACCGGTGTCAGCACCGTTGTTACCGGCCAATCCGCCGGCCGGGAAGGCCCCGCCGTACATCTTGGGGCGGCCATCTCCAGCTTGATGGGGCAATGGATGCGGCTACCCAACAACAGCATCCGGACATTGGTTGCCTGCGGCTGCGCGGCCGCTATTTCCGCGTCGTTCAACACCCCGATTTCCGGCGTTATTTTTGCCATGGAAGTGGTGATGATGGAATACACCATCGCCGGTTTCACCCCCATCATCCTGGCATCCGTGACCGCGGCGGTGGTCACTCAGGCCGCGTACGGCTCGGAGCCAGCGTTCAGTGTGCCGCCGCTGACCATGAACTCCCTGCTGGAAATCCCATGGATCATCGCCATCGCAATCATTATCGGGGTCGCGGCGGCGGCCTTTATACAACTGATCGACACCACCGGACGCCACCACCATCGTCCGGTATTACTGCGACTCACTATCGCCGGACTTCTCATGGTGCCCTTTGCCATCGTTGTACCGGAAGTGATGGGGATCGGGTACGACACGGTGCAGTTCACGATCGACAACCAACTGCCCTTCTGGCTATTGCTGGGCGCCGGCATCGCCAAGTTGTTGATCACTTCGGTCACCCTCGGCCTTGGCATGCCCAGCGGCGTGATTGGCCCCACCCTGTTCATGGGAGCCACACTGGGAGGAGCCATGGGATTGATTGGCGCCCAGATACTGCCGGATATGGCATCGTCCGTGGGCTTTTACGCCATGCTGGGCATGGGCGCCATGATGGGGGCCGTGCTGCAGGCGCCACTGGCAGCGCTCATGGCGCTGATGGAACTTACCAGGAATCCCCACATTATTCTGCCAGGCATGCTGATCATTACGACCTCGAGCCTGGTAACCAGCGAAGCCTTTGGCAAGAAATCTTTGTTCCTGACCATACTCAAGAGCCAGGGCCTGAGTTACCAGAACTCGCCGGTTATCCAGGCTTTACGGCGCGTGTCCGTTGGCGCCATCATGGACAGGAACATCCTGCGCACCGAACGCTTCCTGTCGCGTGAAGAAGCCAGAAAAATCCTCAAATCCGAACCAAAATGGCTGGTGGTGGAAGGCAGTAGCGGCCCCACTGGCCTGCTGCCGGCGGTGGATCTTGCTCGCTACATGGAAGACACCAAAGCGCCGGCAACAGACAGCGAAGAAGACACAACACCAGAGCAGATTGACCTGATGGACATTCCCGCCAATCGCCGGGACATCGCACCGGTGCAGTACCAGGCGACCCTGGAAGAAGCACTGAACGAATTTGACCAGACCAGCGTAGAAGCCCTCTACGTGCAGCGTCATGTTGCCCCGATGATCCAGCGCGTCTATGGCGTTGTGCTGAAATCGGATATCGAGAGCTACTACCAATACCGACGGAGTTGATGAATGTTGTGGGTCAAAGCCCTGCATATTGTGTCCATGGTGTGCTGGTTCGCCGGCCTTTTCTACCTGCCAAGACTGTTCGTCTATCACGCCGCCTGTGAGGACGAACCTGGCCGCCAGCGCTTCAAGATCATGGAGCGCAAGCTCTATCGGGGAATCACCACACCGTCTATGGTAGCAACGGTTGTTTTTGGTCTCTGGCTCATCGGTTACAATGTCGAAGGTTATATGAGCCAGGGCTGGATTCACGCCAAACTGTTGTTGGTGGTCCTGCTGATCGGCTACCACTTCTACTGCGGACATCTGGTGAAGGTGTTCCGCGATGACCAGAACACCCGTAGCCACGTGTTCTACCGCTGGTTTAACGAGATGCCCGTTCTGGCACTGGTCGCCATCGTCATTCTCGCTGTCGTCAAACCCTTCTGAGGAGCCCGACTATCAACCTTAACAGCCGTCCTCACGTTCTGATTATTTCTGGCCTGGATCCCTCCGGCGGCGCCGGCATCCAGGCTGATATCCAGGCAGTGACCGCCCTGGGCTGTCACCCGCTGCCTGTGTTGTCCTGCCTGACCGTGCAAGACACCCGGAACGTCTACAACGCCACCGCAACGGATCCGGACATCGTCCGCCAACAACTGGAATGCCTGGCCGGGGACACCCCCATTCATGCCATCAAAACCGGAGCCCTCGGCAACGCCGATGTGGTGGATGTACTGGTGGATTTTCTCGCCAACCACCCGGACATCCCTCTGATTACCGATCCGGTGATCAAGGCCGCCGGTGGCGGCGACCTCGCCGACGAAGCGCTGATTGCACGCATGAAGGAACGCCTGTTCCGACACGCAGAGATGATTACGCCCAACAGCATTGAATTGGCCCTGCTGGGCGAGAACGAAGATCCGGCGCAAGCGGCCCGCAAGCTGCTAAACGCTGGTTGCCAGTCCGTACTGGCCACGGGGGGGCATGGCGAAGGCGAGGACATCATCAACACTCTCTACCACCAGTCTGAAGAACCGTCCCATTTTTACGTTGAGCGGGTTGGTGGTGAGTATCACGGCACCGGGTGCACCCTGGCGGCCTCGATCGCCGCTGGCAGGGCATCAGGCCTCTCAGCCGGGGCAGCGATTGACCAGGCGCAGGACTATGTCCTCCGTGCGATCCGGCACGCACTGCGAGTCGGCAAAGGGCAACCGGTACCCGACCGGGGCATTCCATGGCAGAGCTAACGCCTTCCGGCACCTTCAGTGCCCAGGCCATCGCCAAGGGCCTGAAGCCAGGCCTCTACGCCATTACCGACAGCCAACTGTTACCGGAAGACCGACTGCTGGTCGCGGTTGAGGCGGCCCTTCGAGGCGGAGCCGTGTTGGTACAGTACCGTGAAAAAAAGGCGCCGGAGCCAGAACGGCTGAAACAGGCGCAGGACCTGGCGGCCCTTTGCCACAATGCCCGCGTGCCGCTGATCATCAACGATGATCCCGAACTGGCCCGTCGCTGCGGAGCCGCCGGTGTGCACTTGGGTCAGTCCGATGGCTCCCTGGCCCTGGCCAGACGGCAGCTTGGTGACCATGCCATCGTCGGTGCAACCTGCCATGCCGACCTGGCACTGGCGTCCCGGGCGGATGCGGACGGCGCCGACTACCTGGCCTTCGGCCGCTTCTTTAACTCAACCACCAAGCCTGACGCACCCGTTGCCGAGCCTTCAGTTCTGACCAAGTCACGGCAGTTTGGCAAACCCGTAACCGCCATTGGGGGCATTACTATAGATAACGGCGAAGGCCTGATCCGCGCCGGCGCCGACCTGCTGGCCGTGGTCGGCGGCCTGTTCGATGGTGACGTTGCCACCATTGAAGAGCGCGCACGCCGATTTAGCCAGCTGTTTGCGCAACATCACCCACTTTTTTCATCGTCCGTATCTCAGGAGTCCTGAACCATGACCCAGTCCGAAACCCTATTCGAACAGGCTCAGAAATACATCCCTGGAGGCGTCAACTCTCCAGTCCGGGCCTTCCGGGGAGTCGGCGGTACCCCGCTGTTTTTCAAGCACGCCGACGGCGCCTACCTGTACGACGAAGACGATCGCCGCTACATCGATTACATCGGTTCCTGGGGGCCCATGATCCTTGGCCACGGCAACCAGATCATCAAGGATGCGCTCCATGCCCAGGTCGATCAGGGCATCGGTTACGGAGCACCGACAGCGATCGAAACCGAAATGGCCAAGAAGGTCTGCGAACTGGTCCCTTCCATTGACCTGGTGCGCATGGTTAATTCCGGCACCGAGGCCACCATGAGCACGGTTCGACTCGCCCGCGGCTATACCGGCCGAGACAAGATCGTGAAGTTCGAAGGCTGCTATCACGGCCACGTGGATTCACTGCTGGTGAAAGCCGGCTCCGGCGCGCTGACCCTGGGTGTCCCCAACTCACCGGGCATTCCCGCCAGCCTCGCGGAACATACGTTGACCCTGGCGTTCAACGATATTGAAAGTGTTCGGGAAACCTTCGCAAAAATGGGCGATGAAATCGCAGCCATCATCGTTGAGCCAGTGGCGGGCAACATGAACTGCATACCGCCTGTCCCCGGTTTCCTTGAAGCGTTGCGGGAGGTATGCGACGAGCACGGCACGGTATTGATTTTCGATGAGGTCATGACCGGCTTCCGTGTCTCCCTCGGTGGCGCTCAGGAACTCTACAGTGTCACACCGGACCTGACCGCCCTGGGCAAAGTGATTGGCGGCGGCCTGCCTGTTGGCGCGTTTGGCGGCAAGCGGGAGATCATGGAACACATTTCGCCACTGGGGCCGGTCTACCAGGCCGGAACTCTGAGTGGCAACCCGCTGGCCATGTGTGCCGGGCTGGCTACATTGAACGCCATTTCAGAGCCGGGCTTCCATGACCGGTTGACGGAAAAGACCAATGCCGTGCGCGATGGGTTAAAGGAGGCTGCGGACAGCACCGGAGTCCCATTGGCAGTGCAAAGTGCTGGCGCCATGTTCGGCTTCTTCTTTACCGACGCCCCCAGGATCACACGCTTCGACCAGGTCATGGCCTGCGACGTAGAGCGGTTCAAAAAATTCTTCCAGGGGATGCTCAAGGAAGGTGTTTACCTGGCGCCTTCAGCCTTTGAGGCCGGCTTTACCAGCGCAGCCCTGACCGATGACGACATCCGACAGACAACGGAAGCGGCAAGCCGTGTCATGAAAACGCTCTGAACGCGACCGATTGATCCCTGACCCCGAAAGCCTGTCAGCAACAGGGACATGTCTTTCGGGGCCCCAGGGGTGACCCGCATCACACTTCTGACCGCCCAAACCGCCCCGGCCCCTCCTGCCGTTGACTTCACTCACCCTATGATCAAATTATGGTCAGATCTCGGACAAGAGATGCACTGACTGCGACCATCTAACAATCACAAGACAGAAGTCAGCGCATGGACGCCACGCAGTACTGCCTTGAACTGCTCCAAAATGCAGTAGTCGGCACAACCTGTTAGGTCGAGCCGCAGTTTGACAATAAATACAACAGCAAACTGTAGGTGCAACAATGAAACAATGGATCAAGGTATTCGCCATGCTGGTGGCACTGGCATGGTCGGCGCCATCAATGGCCTGGTGGTGGAATTCCACGCCATCCAACTACACCGACACCCGCTATCCGGTGGTGTTGGTTCACGGTATGTTCGGATTCGATTCAATTGCGGGAGTAGACTACTGGTATGGCATTGCCGAAGACCTGCGCAAGTACGGTGCCGATGTCTACACCACCCAGGTACCCGCTCTGGACAGCACCATCGCCAGGGGTGAGGCACTGCTACCACAGATCGCCTCAATCGCAGCGGTTCATGGCAAGGTAAACCTGATTGGCCACAGCCATGGCGGGCCCACCGCTCGATACGTCGCACGGGTAAGGCCGGATCTGGTGGCCTCGGTAACCTCCGTGGGCTCCCCCCACAAAGGCTCACCGGTTGCAGACCTGATCCACGGATCTCCGGCGGACAGTCTTGCGGCATCACTGGGTAACGCACTGGGCAGCCTGATCGACCTGCTCTCCGGTGGCGGCTACAATCAGGACCTCCAGTCCAGCCTCTACTCACTCACCACCGAAGGCAGCGCCGAGTTCAACAACTTCGCCCCCGCCGGCGTTCCGGCCAGTGCCTGTGGTGAAGGTGCCTATTCCAGCAACGGCGTGCGCTTTTATTCATGGGGTGGCACTGGCGTACTGACCAACGTGCTGGACCCATCCGACGTACTTTTGGGCACCACCAGCCTGGCGTTTACGTTCAGCCCCAACGATGGATTGGTAGGCCGCTGCAGCAGCCATTTTGGCAAAGTGATTCGTGATAACTATTTCATGAACCACCTGGATGAGGTGAATCAGGCTCTTGGACTGCATAGTCTGTTCGAGACTGATCCAAAAACCGTCTTCCGGCAGCAGGCCAACCGCCTGAGAAATGCCGGGCTTTAAATAGCCCCGTTCGCCATGGCTGGATACGGATATCCCGCCATGACTTCAGAACACGGTCTCAAACCCGAGCATCACTTCCCGACGGCTGTAGTCATAACGTTCAATGGTACTGCGGTTGTCCAGCATGCTCCATTCCGCCAGCATCATCCATTCCCCGGCCAGTCGGTATTCCGCCAGCAGCGAACCGCGCAACCGGTTATCCGTGCGCCGCTCAGAGACCAGAGCCCCGTTCGACACGAATCGTTGGTCATCCTTGTAGCGGGAGTAACGAACATCGGCCTTGCCGCCCAACGAAAATCGGCCCGACACATAGTGACGGACTTCCGCCGACACAAGATTTCGTATGGGAGATACACTGAAGAACTCCTGCTGTGTCGAGAGATCCCTTCGATGGTTATCTTCCAGCTGATAATGACCGCTCAGAACCCAACTTCCCAACGCTTTATCGGCGCTGGCGCGGAATCGCAGCATTTCTCCATCGTAGGCGCTGTAATCGCTGCCACCGTCAATCGTTGAAACCGAACCACTTACGCTGCATTCAACACCAGAGACCACAGGAGCCAAAACGCACCGATCGGGATGATAGAGCATCTCGACCCGGGCCTCGCGCTCAAGGGGATCACCGCCAAACCAGGATGCCGACAGGCTCAGGGTTGATGTAAGCTCTCCGTCTCCCAGCTCTTTCGGCAACGACGCACCAGTGCTGAGATAAGTGTTATTAAAGGCAGAGTTCCCAGGGTACTGACGAGTGAAAGCAACCCCGTGCAAACTGAGCTCCTTCATTCCGAGTTGAACAGTTCCCGCCGCCAGCGCATCCGCAAACCCGCCTTCCTTATCACTGGAAACATCATCCGGAGTTCCAGCAATATTGTCGTCGTATCCGCCAGCGACGGCGAGATAGCCACTACCATGGCGCTGACCCAATGGAGATTCCGCGGTGACATCAGCCAGCTGGTGACGAGCCAACGTTTGGACTTCTTCAGGTGAATCCTCGCTGGCAGCGCGTTCGAACCACTGGCGGGCGTCGCCCACCTTACCCATCCTCTGCTTTACCAGACCGAGGTTGTAGTAAGCCAGAGGCGCATGAGGCGTTTCCAGCAATGTCAGGAATACGGTTTCGGCCGACCCGAGATCGCCGAGACGGAAGTAAACAACGCCGAGATTGTAGAGTAGGGATGGAGAGTTGGTGCCAGCCGCCCGAGCTCGCTCGAAAAAAATCCGGGCCTCTTCCAGGTTTCCTTGCCGAAAGGCCTCCACACCGGCATCGAAATCCGGCCTATTGGTGACCTCCATGGCCATCGCCGCAGGAGTCGAGGTCATCAGGGCAATAAACAGAATGGCTGATCGTGGGAACCCCAAGCTTTACTCCGGAAATACGCTGTGGTGGCGCCCCTCAAAACAGACGCGTTGAGTGAGGGCACGACAAAAACCGGAGTATAGCAACTGACGAAGTGCTTCGTCGCAGAAGGAAAATTACGATGCCGTATAGTTAGTAAGTAGTTAGCAAGGGAAGCTAGGGCCGGTCGGGACGATTGGAGACATCTGGCAGATCAGGCAACTCAGGCCGCCCCTTTCGCCCATTGTCATTACGGACTTCCCGAGCCCGCTCAGACGCTGCGTTGGCGGCATCCCGCCCTCTCTCGCGTGCGTCCCGGGCCTTATCCGCGGAATGAACCGACTTATCGATGCCACGATCTTTCGACGGTCGACCAAGTGATACCGGTTCACGCAGGTTAATCTCACGCACGACAGATTCCGTAAGGTCTTCGTCGTCTGTAACCATTCTCATGGTCACATCAAGATCATCACTGGCAAAAACCGTTGACGGTCCCACCAAAAACAGGCTGAGACCGACGAAACAGACAGCTCTCTGCCAGATTCCCGACATCATGACGAGGGCTCCGGACGTCCATTTATTGATGGGCCGTTGAGACTGGCCCGGAACGTTTTGGTTCTTTGGCCATCGTCAAGATGAGCGACCAGCTCACCCTCACCAGAGAACAGAATGTTTAATGGCAGGTTTACCACATTTTCGCCTTTATCCAGATCAACTCTCCAGCTCAACCTTTGGTGCCCGGGATAATCAGAAACCTCTACATGAGGCGGCAATTCCACTGTCAAAGTAACACCCTGCAGCGCTTCCCTGGAGCGAAACGCAAGCCGAACATTCCGGGCAACCGGCTTCAGTGCCGAGCGTTCATCCGCGCTTTCATCAACAACGGTTACTCGATGATCGGTTACTGAATCCGTTTTAATCTGCGCCAATTCATCCGCCGGTTCCTGGCCTGAACGCCAGCCAAAACCAAGTGCAATCCCCAGGACCAGGGCCGCCGCAATGGCACCTCCCACCCACGGGGCACTCCAACCGTAGTCCGTAAGGCTTTTGCGGGACCGGCGCTCCCTTCCGATGGCAACATCCAGAACCTGTTTCTCAAAACCCGGCGACGAGGGCGGTATCTCCTGACTTTCACGCATCGCGGTGACGATTGCCAATTCGTTGTGTGCGGCAACGGAACAGCTCTCACACTCGGCAAGATGCTGCTCAAGGCGGTTAGCCTGAGCAGCCGACAGCTCGGCCTTGGCCCAGGAACCCAGATTGTTTTTGCACTCGTCACACATCATTGCCATCACCTCATTCTTTCACACGCTCGGCCTGCGGAAAAAGTTCCGGACGCTCAAGTAACTTTTCCCGCAGGGCGGCCCGACAACGATGGACTCTCGACTTCACCGTGCCAACCGGTATTTCAAGCACCTGAGCAATATCTTCCTGGCTCCAGCCATCCACATCGTGCAGCAGCATCAGAGTGCGCCGATCCGGCGACAGAGTCTGAATAATCTCATCCATAACGGGCTTCAAGCGCTCAGAACTGATCTGCTCACTGAGATCGGGGACATCCGCGGCGTAGGAGTCTAAAAAGGAGGATTGCTGTTCCGGCTCTGCTACGTCGCTAACAGGCCTGTCGGCGCGACGTCCTTTGCGACGGACCTGATCAACAAAGTGCCGGTACAACACGCGATTCAACCATGGCCTCAGTTGCTCCACTGATTCCAGCTCCGAGAGACGGGGATATAGTTTCAAGACCACATCCTGAACCAAATCCTCGGCATCCTGTTGCTGCCCAGCCAAACGATACGCAAACCGGTACATAGCCTCCAAATGCGGCTGCACCAGTTTCTCAAATCGCTTGGCCCGGGAAGGGTTAAAGGAAAGTAAAGCCAAAACCGGTACTCGTCTGATTAATCGCGCAAAAAGAGGACGCAGTTTACAACACAATCCGCACGTAAGTATTGGCCCATGACCAAACCACCGATCAAAGTCGCATCAGCCGTCCCATAGGCAAGGGTTAGCAGACACAATGGAACGGCTGACGACATTTCAGCGTTATGCCCTTGTGGCCACCCAACATTTCTTCAACCGGCCAGTGTCTTTCCCTAAGGAGGTTTGCAATGAATCAGTCTCTGAAATACCTGACAATACTTGGCTTTACCGGAGCGCTGACTGCCTGTGGCGGTGACAGCGACAGCAGCAGTCTTAGCGGAGGGGAAACAGGCAGCGTAAGCGTCGGACTGACTGATGCACCTGTAGACAGCGCCCAGGAAGTAAACATTGAGGTTACCGCGCTGGTACTTCAACCTTCAGACGGCGAACGTCGCAGGTTTGAGCTGGAATTCCCCGCACCGATCAATCTTCTCGACCTGCAGGGAGGTTCATTTGAAAGCCTCGTCACTGATGAGGAAGTTCCGGCTGGCAACTACAACTGGATGAGAATCGAACTCGGCGACGACAACACCGTCCTTCTTGATGACGGAAGCTCTCACATCCTTACCACTCCATCGGCAAGAGGCGTACAGACATCAGGGTTTACCGTTCCTGCCGGAGGTGAAGTCAGCTTTACCATCGACTTCGATGTTCGCAAGTCACTGGTTAACCCTGTCGGGCAGGACAGCTATCGACTCAAGCCGGTACTCAGGCTTGTCGACAACTCTGAGGTCGGCACTATCGAGGGTACGGTAGCTGGCGAACTGATCACTCAGGAATGTGGTGACGCAATGACTCCTGAATTTGCAGGCAATGTCTACGTTCATGAAGGAGCAGATGCCGTGCCTGACGACATTGGCAGCGAAAACGAACCGCTGGTTGTTGCTCCGGTCGACGAAAACGGAACCTATACCTACACCGCCGCTTTCATTCCAGCTGGCGAGTACACCGTGAGTTATACCTGCGGGGATGACCTGATCGAGAACGATCAAGGAGAACCATCAGACGACGACATCAACTTCAACGGAGCTCAAAATGTCACTGTTGTTGCTAGCGAGACGTCTACCGCTGATTTTGAACTCCAGACACAGCCGTAGTTCTCGATAGATAGCCGGGCAGTTCAAACACTGCCCGGCTCCAGCTACCGCAAATCACAAGGCCGACGCACGCGCCTCTGCCTGATCCGCCCCAGCCACATTACCCCTGGCACGCCGGATATCCGCCAGCAGCAACCATCCCGAGCGCTGCAATGACGAATTGCTGCCCGCCAAAGACAACCCTTTCAACGTGAACTGCTCCGCCGAACCCAGTTGATCCAGTGCCACGTAGGCTTGTGAGAGCTTGAAGTACACCTGCGCCGAGCGTGGGGCGATTCGCTGTGCCCGCTCCAGTTGCGCCACGGCGGCCTGGGTCTCGCCGGACGCCATCAGGCTGTCCGCCCGCTGGATAAGGCTTCGTGCTGCCGGCGACAGAGCGTCACCCTCATCCTGGTAGCTGGGGGCCGTGCGCTCTGGCTGCCGCACCGGTTGGTCAGGCTGCTCGCTTTTACGCTCAACCCGCGGTTCGTCACGCGGCTCACCGGTTTGTGGCGGCTGGGGCGCCTCGTCAGGGGATGACCGATCACCGGCTGGCACATAAATGGAGCCACCGCCCGGGCCAGAGGCGCAACCGGCCACCGTCAGCGACAGGGCCAATAAGCCAGCGAATCTAAACGTGTTCGATTTCATTGGAAAAGTCCTTCAAACCAGCCCCGTATCCGCCGCTCGATATTACCTCCGCAGGAAACCTCCACATCAGGCTCACTGCCGGTGATGAACGGTACGAGGCGTGCATTGTCACAATGTTCTTCTGTCAGGGCGACTTCGTCGGGATTGACCCAGAGGTACTCTACCCCATCCGGCACCACCGGCGAGAAGCCGTGCTGCGGTACCTGGCTCATAAACCGGGACCACACTGGTAACGCGCCGGTGGCGCCTGTCAGAGACGTTGGGCCGTTGTCGTCTCGGCCAACCCAGGTCACCGCCAGCAGGTCGCCGCTGAAACCGGCGAACCAGGAATCGCGGCCATCATCGGTGGTTCCGGTCTTACCTGCAAGCGTGAGCTCTCGTGGCACGGTCCGGTACGCGGAACGCCCGGTACCTTCCTGCATGGTTTCCTGCATAACATACTGGACAAGATGTACCGCGGCGGGATCCGCTACCTGGTCCACTTTCAGGCTATAGCGAGACAGGGCCTCGCCTTCGGCATCGGTGACCTGCCGAATGGTTCTCAGGGGCGTATTGAAACCGGACGTAGCCAGCCCCTGATAGATCTGGGCGACCGTTACCGGCGTCATGGAGACTGAGCCCAACAACATTGATGGGTACTCCGAAATACCCCCGGGAACGCCAAATCCCTGCAAGGTAGACTTCACAGCGCCGATACCCACATCCAGCCCTACACGCACAGTAGGTAGGTTATACGAGTGGGAGAGCGCCTTGTGCAGGGGCACCTCGCCGCGCTGTTCCTTATCGTAGTTTTCAGGCTCCCAGCGGCGTCCGTCGTCGAACACCAGGGAGAAGCCCTTGTCCTCGACAGGTGTGATCAGGGTATACCGATCCGGGTTCTGCAACGCCGTCAGGTAAACGAACGGCTTGACCAGGGAACCGATAGGACGGCTCGCATCCACGGCGCGATTGAAACCGGCGTATTTCGGATCACGCCCACCAACCAGGGCCAACACCTCTCCACTGTCCCGCGAGGTCACCACCATGGCGGACTCCAGCGTGGTATCGGAGCTCCCCTCCATTCGCCCGAGCATATCCTTGACGGCAAATTCCGCCGCATACTGGATCGCGGGGTTCAGGGTGGTGAAGATGCGAAGCCCCTCACTCTGCAGGTCTTCCTGCTTGTAATCCCGTGCCAGGTGACGACGAACCAGATCGATGTAGGCCGGGTACCGGTTTTCAGAGTATGAAGCCTGGTTCGTAACACCCAGCGGCTGGGCACGGGCCCTGGCGGCATCCTCTTCGCTGATAAGATCGGTTTCAGCCATCACATCAATGACCAGGTTGCGACGGGACAGGGCACGGTCCGGATGGCGTCGGGGATTATAGTAGCTCGGCCCCTTCACCAGGCCGACCAACAAGGCAATCTGATGGGTTTGAAGATCACGAATCGACTCGCCGAAATAGAACTGGCTTGCCAGCCCGAATCCGTGAATGGCTCGTGTGCCGGCCTGCCCCACGTACACCTCGTTGACGTAGGTTTCCAGTATGTCGTTCTTCTCGTAATGGAGCTCCAGGAGCAGCGACATCAGGGCTTCGTTGCCCTTGCGCAACAAGGTTTGATCCCGGGTCAGGAAGAAGTTCTTCACCAACTGCTGGGTCAGCGTGCTGCCCCCCTGCACGATCTGCCCGGCCCGGATATTAGCCAGCATTGCCCGGCCAATCGATAGCGGGGCGATCCCGACATGGTCATGGAAATTGCGGTCCTCAACGGCCAATAGCGTATCGGTGAAAAGTTCGGGTACATCCGCCAGCTGCACCAACACCCGGTCTTCCTTGTGGGCGGGATAGATACCGCCGATCTGGGCCGGTTCCAGGCGCACAATCGGCGAAGGGTCGCCCGACAGTACCCGGAAATCCTGCACCTGGTCGCTGTATATGTTAAGCGACAGGCGTCTACGAGGTTCCAGCCCGTCGGTAAACAGAAAGCCTCGAGTGCTGATAATAAAATGGCCGCCATTGCGACGATAGGTACCTGCCCGGCTGCCATCCCCGGCACGGTAGCCGGACAGCTCAAGCTCCCGCTGCAGAGCCCCCGAACTGACGCTCGCGCCGTCATACAGCTCCAGTGGTCTCGCGTAGACTCGAGAAGGCACTTCAAATCGACGGCCTTCAAAGCGGGAGGTGACCACCGCATCCAGGTAAACCATCCAACCGGCGAGCAGCACCACACCGATAAAAAAGACGCGCAAAAACAGGCGCCAGAACCAGGGCCGGCGGGCAGACTTTCCCTTGCGGGTGTTTTTCTTGGGCGATTTCCGGGGGGAAGCAGATTTTTTCATGGCGGGATTATAACGAATCCGGGCATCGGTACGGCAGGTCATCCGTGTGTTATTTCTGTAATCTGCCCGTTTTGCTCGTTATGATGGGGGCGATAAAAATCAACGAGTTCAAGGAACCCAAGGAGAGAGCCGTGAGCGATGCACCTTCCGACAACCTGATTCTGGCACTGCAGGATCCGGCGCTGTATGACCACCCGGTGAAAGACTTTCAGGTTATCGAAACGCACATCTCATGGGTCATCCTGACCGGCGACTATGCCTACAAAATCAAGAAGCCGATGGACTTCGGCTTTCTCGACTTTTCGACCCTGGCACGGCGCAAACACTTTTGCGAAGAGGAGTTGCGTCTGAATCGGCGTCTCGCCAACAATCTATACCTCGACGTATTGCCCATCACCGGCTCGGCCGAGGCTCCGGCACTCGGTGGCGAGGGGGACGCGTTCGAGTACGCCATCCGCATGCGCCAGTTCGACCAGAACGAGCTGTTCGACGTGCGACAGGAAAACAGCAAACTCACGCCTGAACTGCTCACCAGCCTCGCCCGGCAGGCCGCGAACTTCCACGACAGCCAACCACCGGTTGAACCCGGCAAACCACTGGGAACGCCAGAAGCGGTCTTCGCTGCAATGCAGGAAAACTTCGACCAGATCCGCCCGATGATTGACGATGACGCCCTCCTGCTTCAACTCGACAATCTGGAGCAATGGACCCGCAGCACCTTTGAGCGTCAATCGGCCCTGATTTCCGAGCGCTACGAAGGCGGATTTGTACGGGAATGCCACGGCGACCTGCATCTGGCAAATATCACAATCTATAACGGCGACGTGACCGTATTCGACTGCATCGAGTTCAGTGAGCCGTTCCGCTGGATTGACGTGATCAACGACCTGGCGTTCCTGTTGATGGACCTGGAGTCCCGCCGTGAGCCCGAGCTGGCGAACCTGGTATTGAATACCTACCTGGAATACCGCGGCGACTTCGAGGCCCTGCCGCTGCTGCCCCTCTATAAGGCGTACCGGGCCATGGTCCGCGCCAAAATCGCCCTGTTTACCCTGGGCAACCCATCGCTGACCGATGCTGAGCGACAGGGGCTGATGCAGCGCTATCGCGATTACGCCCAACTGGCGGAAGACTACAGCGCCATACCCAACCCTTATCTACTGGCCACCACCGGGCTCTCCGCCAGTGGAAAATCCTGTGTCAGCGGTTCCATGGCGGCGGAGTTGGGGCTGATTCGGCTGCGTTCGGACGTAGAGCGCAAGCGGCTCTTTGGCCTGGGCCCGCTGGACCAGAGCAAATCCCCGGCCGGCGAAAAGCTGTACACCGAAGAAGCCAACCAGCGCACCTATGAGCGCCTGGCCGAGTTGGCCGGCGCCTTGCTGACCAGCGGCCTGCCGGTCATCGTAGACTCTGCCTGCCTGAAACAGTCCGAGCGGGAGATGATGGCGGACGTGGCGGAGAGCCGGGGCATGCCGTTCGCTCTGTTGCACTGCGAAGCACCCCTGGAAAGCCGTAAGGAATGGGCTCGCAACCGCTCAGGCGATGCCTCCGAAGCCACTGAAGAGTTCCTGGAAGAACAGGAAGCGTGGCTTGAGCCCCTTACCACCGAGGAAAAAACCCACACCATTCATCTGTACACCGACCAGGAGCATGTGGGGGAAGCGGTCGCAGACCGAATCCGCCAGCATTTTGGCCTTCCCGGGATGTAAAACGTCTACACTGAACAGTGCCCGGCCCCTGGCCGGGCCACTGTGAATAGATTCCTGGAGCTCCACAATGGATACCGATGCCGTTCGCCACATCAATGACCCGCTTTACGAAAAGCTTCGTAGCGAAGACATTGACGCTTTCAATACCGCAAAAAGCAGACTGACCGAACTCCCGAGCCTGGCGCACGGTGATTTCCGGGGACTGGACCTTCGCGGGATGGACGCAAGAGGGCTGGACCTCAGCCACGCCTATTTTCGTGGCGCGGACCTGCGCGGTATCGATTTCAGCCAGACCAACCTGGAAGGTGCGAGCATCGCTGGTGCCAAGATTTCGGGCTGCTACTTTCCTTCACAGCTGCATTCGGACGAAATCATCCTGTCGCTCAATCACGGCACCCGAATGCGCTACAACATCCTGAAGTAACCGACTCAGGCGCCCAAGACAACCGGCACAGCCTCCCCTAGCGAGATATCCCCATCCGGCCCTTGCGGGCCGGAAAGCCCCGCCCGGTATGCCAGCACCTCCACGCCCGCGGCCTTTGCCTCACGCAGCAGCACACCGTAGGCGCTGTCGATATGATCAGCCGGCCGCACACTGTCGATACCGGTGTGGTTGACCACAAAAAACAGCACCGCACGCTCGCCGGCCCTGGCCTGGGCCATCAACTCCCGCAGGTGCTTCTGGCCGCGAGTGGTTACGGCATCGGGGAAAAAGCCCTGCCCGTCCTCGCACAGGGTCACATTTTTCACCTCCACCCAGGCATCCGGATGATGCTCGTGACCTGACAGATGTAGATCAATCCGGCTTTTTTCAGTGCCGTAACGCACCTCTGCCCTGCAGGTCTGGTACGCGGCCAGCTCCGGAACATCCCCACTTTCAATGGCTTCACGGGCCTGCGCATTCGGTCGCGCCGTGTTGATACAGGCCACCTCACCCGGCGCGGTTTCAACCAGCTCCCAGGTATACTTCAACTTGCGTTTGGGATTGTCACTGGTACTCAGCCATACTCTGGCATCCTCGGGCTGACACCCCAGCATGGAGCCCGTGTTGGGGCAATGGGCAATGACCTCGCTGCCATCCGGCAACCGGACATCAGCCAGGAACCGCTTGTAGCGCCGCATTAGCCGGCCTTCGATCAATGGTACGGGCAACTTCATTTTGGTCTCCGTGCAAAAGTAGGCATCACAAGGCTGGCACCCCTGTGACTAATCTGCTATTTTCCGCAAATTCCCGTTTCAGGACGAATGCTTTTTCCAGGGTAATGGCCGGCCAGTATTCGCTGGCCGCCGGAAATAAAGCGTTCTTGCGAAGTACAAACATGAGGCCGGGTTCAATGGCAAAGACTGCAGAACAACCACGCGAACGTTTCACCAACTTCACCCCCTATGAAATGAAGAAGGGTGAAGAGTACATGAGTGCGGAAATGCTGGAGCACTTCAAGGATCTGCTGCTGCAATGGAAGCAGGAGCTGATGGAAGAAGTGGACCGCACGATGCACCACATGCAGGAAGATGCGGCAAATTACGCGGATCCCAGTGACCGTGCAACCCAGGAAGAGGAATTCAGCCTGGAACTGCGCACCCGCGACCGCGAGCGCAAGCTGATCAAGAAAATTGACCAGACCATCGACCGCATCGACAAGGACGACTACGGCTTCTGCGACCAGTGTGGCGTTGAGATCGGTATCCGTCGCCTTGAGGCACGGCCAACCGCGACATTGTGCATTGACTGCAAGACTCTCGCTGAAATTCGCGAGCGCCAGACTGGCATCTGACCCCACGCCTCTGAATATGCTGGCCCCTGAACCCGGGGCCGGTGTTCACCAGCCATGACTGATTCCCACTATCGCGGCCGGTTTGCGCCGTCTCCAACCGGGCCTCTGCATTTTGGCTCCCTGGTCACCGCGGTTGCCAGTTACCTTGAGGCGCGCAGTCATAAAGGCACCTGGCTGGTGCGGATTGAAGACCTTGATCCTCTCCGGGAATCCCCTGAAGCCACCCAGCGGATACTGGATAGCCTGAACGCCCACGGCCTGCATTCCGACGAACCCGTGCGCTTTCAGTCAGAACGCCACGCCCATTACCACGCATTGATTGATCGTTTACTCACCCAAAGGCTGGCCTATCGCTGTGCCTGTTCACGAAAGCAACTGCGGGAAAACGATGGGCGCCACCCGGAGCATTGCCGTGATGGGAAGGCCGAACCGGGCGGACGCCCGTTCGCTGTCCGTTTTGCCCTTCACGACGAACACAGCGAGTGGCACGATCAATTACTGGGGCCGCAAGTGCAGCAGGTACACGCTGAACTGGACGATCCGGTCATCCTCCGCAAGGAAGGCTTCTACGCCTACCAACTGGCGGTGGTTGCCGACGACATCGACCAGGGCATCAGCCACGTAGTCAGGGGCTCGGACCTGTTGGACATGACCGCACAGCAACAGCAAATCTATCGTTCACTGGGCGCGCAACCACCTCAGTGGATGCACATTCCGGTTATTCTCAACGCCGAAGGCCAGAAGCTCAGCAAGCAAAACCACGCACCAGCCCTGGATGACCGAAAAGCAATAGACAACCTGAAACGGGCCCTCGTCGCATTGGGACAGGAACAACGTTTGCTGGCAGAGGCATCAGACATCGGTACCCTGCTTGCCCGGGCCGCTGCCAACTGGGCGCCGGAGCGGATTCACCTGACAGCCCGGTGAACGACGTGTTATAAACCTTTTCACAAGCGACAGTGCGGATATCATGCCTGATGTATATCTACCGTCTGGTCTTCCTTCTGGTTCTGGCCATCTACATATTCTCTCCCAACATTCTTGACTGGTGGACGTCGCCAGGGAATGCCTGGTACAGCCCCTACGTAATCTGGGCCGGCCTGATTGCCATCGGCTTCTGGCTGGAGTGGCGACGGGATCCCAATGAGTTTTAGCGCTCCCAGCCTATTACTGGCCAGCCTGTTGTATCTGGTCCTGCTTTTCGGCATTGCGTGGGTGACCGAAAAAGGCGCGCTGCCCCGCAGCTGGATCAGGCACCCTCTGGTCTACACGCTTAGCCTTGGCGTCTACGCCGGCATCTGGGCCGTGTACGCCGCGGTGGGCATGGCCGCTGAATCGGGGTTTGGCTTCCTGGCCTACTACCTGGGCATCAGCGGCGCCTTTCTGCTGGCACCGGTTCTGCTCAACCCGGTGATGCGGATTGGCCGCGCCTATCAGCTCACTTCTCTTGCCGACCTGTTCGCCTACCGGTATCGAAGCCAGTGGGCGGGCACGCTGGTGACCATCTGTTCCGGCACCGCCATACTGGCCCTGCTGAGCATGCAGATCCAGGCGGTATCCACGTCTGCCAGCCTGTTAGCGCCGGACACGTCGCCCCAACTCATCAGTGTGCTTTTCAGCATTATCGTGGTTTTGTTTGCCATGCTGTTCGGCACCCGTCGCAGTCAGGGTTCCGAGAATCACCAGGGCCTGGTTTTAGCCATTGCCTTTGACTCCCTGGTGAAACTCTTTTCCCTGCTGACCCTTGGTGGAGTCATCCTGTTTGGCGTATTCGATGGCATGTCGGGGCTGGAAACCTGGTTGGCGGACCAGAGCACCCCGGTGAGCACTATGACCATGAGCATTGACGACGGCAGTTGGCGTGCCTTGATGCTGATGTCTTTCGCCGGCGCCCTGGTGCTTCCCCACATGTACCACATGACGTTCAGTGAGAATCCGTCGCCCAAGGCCCTTGCAAAGGCGAGCTGGGGATTGCCCCTTTACCTGCTGCTGCTCGGCCTGCCGATCCCTCTGATTCTCTGGGGGGGCCAGGCGCTGGCCGCCACCACGGGACCGAACTTCTACGCCATCGGCACCGCCCAGGCCCTCGGCAGTCCAGCGCTGACATTGATGATGTACATTGCCGGCCTGTCCGCCGCCAGCGGCCTGATGATCGTCAGCACCCTGGCACTGGCGGGCATGGTACTGAACCACGCGGTGCTTCCATTACGGACCCCCAAGGACCACGGTGACATCTACCACTGGCTGAAGTGGGTCAAGCGCCTGCTCATCGCCGCCATCATCTTCACCGCGCTGCTGTTCCATGAAACCCTGGGTAAGAACCTGGACCTGTCGATCCTTGGTGCCATTTCACTATCAGGCATGCTTCAGTTGCTTCCCGGTGCCCTCGGTGTGATCTATTGGCCCGAAGGCAATCGCCGTGGCCTGATCGCCGGACTGATCTCCGGCCTGGTCATTTGGGTGGTTACCCTGGTGTTGCCGTTCTCCCATACCGCCAACCTGCTGGATTTCATCGGGGCTCCCCTAGTGCCGGACTACAGCAACTGGCACATCTTCACCTTCGTTAGCCTGACGGTGAATGTCACCATATTCACCCTGATTTCAGTACTGAGCACCAGTTCCGCCGAAGAAACCGGAGCTGCCCAGGCTTGCTCCCTGGGCGCACTTTCCCGCCCCCAGCGCAGGGAGTTGCTGGCAACCTCATCCGCGGACTTCACCCGCCAGCTCGCGGTTCCGTTGGGGCTGGGAGTTGCAAGACGGGAAGTCGAAAAAGCCCTTACCCAGCTCAAACTACCCAACGTTGAATATCGGCCTTATCAACTTCGGCGCTTGCGCGACCGCGTGGAAGTAAACCTTTCAGGATTGCTGGGCCCCGCCGTCGCCCGTGATCTGGTCAAACGGCACCTGGGCTACAAACCCATGGCCAGCGGCGGCACCGCACAGGATATACGCTATGTCGAACGAGCCCTGGGGGATTACCAGAACCGCCTGACCGGGCTGGCTGGGGAACTCGACAACCTGCGGCGCCATTACCGTCAAACCCTTCAGAACCTCCCCATTCCCGCCTGCTCTGTGGGTGACGACGGCGAGATACTCATGTGGAACAACGCCATGGAAGCCCTCACCGGCATCACGGCTGACGACGTGGTCGGTGCCCGACTGATGGCCCTGCCCGAGCACTGGCATCTGCTGCTGGACGACTTCAACAGCGGTGAGGACCTGCACCGGTACAAACACCGCCTGGACCTGAAAGGCCGCCCCCACTGGCTCAATCTGCACAAGGCAGCCTTGAGTGGCCCCGATCACACCGAAGGTGGCAGCATCATCCTGGTGGAAGACCAGACGGAAACCCGCCTGCTGGAAGACGAACTGATGCACAGCGAGCGGCTGGCCTCCGTAGGCCGACTGGCCGCCGGTGTCGCCCACGAAATCGGTAACCCGGTCACTGGCATCTCCTCCCTGGCCCAGAACCTGAAGCTGGAAACCGACGACCCGGACATTCTGTCCACGGCGGATCAGATACAGCAGCAAACCCGGAGGATTTCCACCATCCTGCAGTCGCTGATGAACTTTGCCCGTACCGGAAACCATGCTCACGCCAACCGCTACGAGCCGGTGGATATACAGCGCTGCGTAAACGAATCCATCAACCTGCTCTCCCTCAGTGACAAGGGCATGGGCATTCATTACCGTAATGAATGCCCGGATGAGCTGACCATCCTGGGGGATGAACAACGGCTGGTGCAGGTGTTTATCAACCTGCTGGCGAACGCCCGGGACGCCTCGCCCATTGGTGGAGAAGTGCGTATCAGTGGAAACCGCGACGGCTACTCCGCTATTATCGAGGTCACCGACGAAGGGTCCGGCATACCGAAAGATCAGTTGGACCATATCTTCGAGCCTTTTTACACCACCAAGGCCCCCAATAAGGGAACAGGCCTGGGCCTGTCACTGGTGTACAGCATCATCGAAGAACACTACGGCAACATTCAAGTGGACAGCCCAGCTGGCGATAACTCCAGCCGGGGAACCTGTGTGCGCATGAGGTTGCCGGCCTACGAGCCGGACACCGGAATCACCACCAGCCAGAACGAAGGGTCGTAAACGCGTTATGCCTCGCATTCTGATTGTAGAAGACGAAGAGATTATCCGTTCAGCGGTTCGCAAGCTGCTCCAGCACGCCGGTTATGAGGTTGCCGACGCCGGCTCCGTGGAAGAAGCCGAAGACAACCACGACCCCAGCGATTTCGACCTGATCATCTCCGATCTTCGGCTGCCCGGCGCAGCCGGGACGGAGCTGATACGGCGCGCACCGGACACCCCGGTATTGATCATGACCAGCTACGCCAGTCTCCGCTCTGCCGTGGATTCAATGAAGATGGGTGCCGTGGAGTACATTGCCAAACCCTTCGACCACGATGAAATGCTGGAAGCCGTAGAGGGCATTCTCGCCAGAAAACCCCAGACTTCACCCTCTGCTCAGCCATCATCGGAGCAGGCAGATGCGGGTGCACCGGACAGCGACCCGGCCAGCATTATGTTCGGTCACTGCGATGCCATGCAGAAGGTGTTCACCCTGATACGCAAGGTGGCACCGACGGAAACCACGGTGCTGATCCAGGGCGAATCCGGGACTGGCAAAGAACTGGCTGCTCGTGCGCTTCACCTGATGAGCCCCCGGGCCGCCAGACCGCTTATTTCCGTAAACTGCGCCGCCATCCCGGAAAGTCTGATCGAGTCAGAGCTGTTCGGTCATGAAAAGGGGTCATTTACCGGGGCGGTATCGGCCCGGACCGGCCTGATCGAAGCGGCCGACGGCGGCAGCCTGTTCCTGGACGAAATCGGCGAATTGCCCGCCGAGGCCCAGGCCCGTCTGCTACGAGTGTTGCAGGAAGGCGAGATTCGCAAGGTGGGCTCCACCCAGAGCCGCCAGGTGGATGTGCGAATGATTGCTGCCACTCACCGTAACCTGAAGGCTATGACACGGACGGGTGGGTTCCGCGAAGACCTGTTTTACCGACTGAACGTCATGCAGGTTCGCATACCGCCGCTGCGGGAGAGACAGTCGGATATTCTTGGCCTGGCCCAGCGATTCCTGCAACGCCAGGGCGAGAAAATGAACAAACCCGGCCTGAACCTGACACCAGAGGCCATGCGCGCGCTGGAACGACACCGCTGGCCCGGCAACGTCAGGGAGCTGGAAAATGCCATCGAGCGCGCCACCATCCTCTGCGACAACGACCTGATCACCCCGTCACTGCTGGATCTGGACGGTGAAGGTGGCGATGTCAGCATTCCCGAAACCCTGGTGGACGGCAACAACGAGCAGGCGCCCTCCCGGGAAGCCGAGGCCACCAGTGATCTCTCCCTTGAGGATTATTTCCAACACTTTGTGCTGGAAAACCAGGATCGCATGAGTGAAACCGAGCTGGCCCAAAAGCTGGGGATCAGCCGTAAATCTCTGTGGGAGAGGCGGCAACGCCTGGGCATCCCACGAAAGAAAAGTTCGGGGAACTGATACTTTTCCGGTACCCCTCAACAAGCATTGTTACCGGGAAAGTGTGAACCTGAGCTCAGTTGTTACCCAGTGTTCCTGACGGTAACACCCCAGATCTAAAAAACGCGACCTCAGTAACACTTAAGTCTTACGATCCACCTTCTCAAATAGACCGATAATACTAACCTACTGTTAATAAACAGTTTTCAAAAACTGGCACACGGACTGCAGTCTATAGGGCGCACAACAACAAAAACAACAGTGACAACGCAGCGCCAACAACAAGAACAAAAAGCTGTAGAAGACGTTCGGTAACAAAAACAAAAACAGAACGTGAGCGAACTGAGTGTTTTGGGTACTTTGCTTTTTAGTGGTCCCACGGCACGTGCGAGTTGTAGATGTAGAGAAGAATCGTCTTCCAGGCGGCACTGCATTTACCCAATGACTTGCCCGATGTCTCTGACTGCTCTGTGTATTCAAAGCTTTCCGTTTGCACTCCTGGAATCCCTGAACTTGGGGATTGACAGTGGGGTAGAAAAACGAAGAAAAATCCCGGTAAAAACAAAAACAATGCAGATCGTCAACGCTTTCAGGGCGGGTTCGTGTAAACGAATCCGCCTTTTGATTATCTGGCCCAACCATTTTTCAAACCGACCATTTACGCCCTTCCTTTGGTTGTTTTCACCAGCTTGTGTCGCCAAACGTGTGCAAATCCCGTCCAAACCGTTAAACTCTCGCTTTTGCTCAGCGCAATAACGGAATTCAATGCTTAAACGACTATTGTCATACGTGTCAGGAAACGGGAAGAAAAAAGCCCGAACCTATCAACGTCAGGATATACCCCGGGACCAGCATAACGTCTCCCGCTCATTCATCAGCGAGCCCGCCAAGAAAGTGCTCAGCCGGCTGAACAATGCCGGTTACGAAGCGTATCTGGTGGGCGGTGGTGTTCGCGACATACTGCTTGGCGGCAAACCCAAGGATTTTGATATCGCCACCAACGCCACGCCGGAAGAGGTGCATGACCTGTTCCGCAACTCCAGGCTGATTGGCCGGCGCTTCCGCATTGTTCACGTCCTGTTCGGCCGGGAAGTCATTGAGGTCACCACCTTTCGCGGAAATGCGGCAGAAGCGCAGGAAGATGACGACGACGATGACCGCAGAACCAGCGAGCATGGCCTGCTGCTGCGGGATAACGTCTACGGCAATCTGGAAGAAGACGCCTTGCGCAGGGACTTCACCGTGAATGCCCTCTATTACTGCATCCGCGACTTCACCGTGGTGGATTTCGCAAACGGCATTGAAGACCTGGAAAACCGTCAGATGCGCCTGATTGGTGACCCGGAAACCCGCTACCGGGAAGACCCGGTACGTATGCTCCGCGCCGTACGCTTCGCCGCCAAGCTGGGCTTCGATATCGAACCCGACACCGAAGCCCCGATCCGGGAACTGGCACCACTGCTCACGCACATTCCGCCAGCTCGCCTGTTCGAAGAAGTGCTTAAGCTGTTCTCCGCAGGTTTCGGCGAAGCCACTTACGACCTGCTCAGCGAATACAACCTGCTGGCGCCTTTGTTCCCGGAGACGGTGCAGGCCATCAACAACGGCGAGCCGGATGAACTGATCCGCAAGGCCCTGCGAAATACCGATGCCCGCATCGCTCAGGGCAAGTCAGTAACGCCCTACTTCCTGTTTGCGGCCATGCTCTGGCCAGCCCTGCAGGCGGAATGGCGGAAACGCCAGGATAATGGGGAGCCGGTACAACCGGCATTGCACATGGCCATCGCCAAGGTGATCGGCCGACAGGTTCAGGCCACCTCGATCCCCAAGCGCTTCTCCGGCCCGATGAAGGAGATCTGGGAACTGCAGATGCGCCTGCCACGTCGCCAGGGTAAGCGCGCATTCGCCACCATGTCCCATCCCCGCTTCCGGGCCGCCTATGACTTCCTGCTGGTAAGGGAAGCCTCGGGCGAAATCGAACCCGGACTGGGCCAGTGGTGGACGGAATTCCAGGAAACGGACGAGCGCGGCCAGGAACGTATGTTGACACAACTGGGCAGTGACGGCCCCAAGAAACGCCGCCGCAAGAAGCCCGCGAAAAAGGCCTGACCGATGACGGCCACGGATGTTTTTATCGGGCTCGGCAGCAATCAGGCTGACCCTTCCGCGCAACTGGCCGGTGCCGTGGCCCGGCTGGCTGCGCTGTCGGAAACTGAACTGGTGGCCCAGTCCCCTTTTTATCGCAGTAAGCCGGTGGGCCCGCAGGACCAGCCCGATTTCGTAAACGGCGCAGCCTGGTTACGCACGGAACTTTCCGCCCTGGAACTGCTCGACCAGCTACAGGCCATTGAACAGGCTCATGGCCGCGAACGCATACAGCACTGGGGGCCGAGAACCCTGGATCTGGACCTGCTCCTCTATGGCAATGAAACCATCGCCAGCGAACGCCTGACCGTACCCCACGCCGAACTCGCCAACCGCGACTTTGTCTTGCAGCCGTTACTGGACCTGGAGCCCGGACTGGCACTGCCAGACGGCCGCACCATCGCGCAACTGCGACAACAATGCCCTGACAACAACCTGCAAAAACTCAATCCGGTGGAACGGGCACCTTTCCCGCCCGGCTGAGACCAACGGCTTGGCGTGCGGCTATTGCCACAAACACACCCCCGGATTACCCTAAAGGCCTGGATGCCGGCATACACCCGGCCCGGTCTGGCCCATCCACCCACAAGGCAAGGATTCTATGGCTGTTACCATCAATACTCTGCGCGATTACAAGCAGAAGGGCGAAGCTTTCTCCGTTCTGACATCCTACGATGCCACCTTTGCTCAAATCGTCAGTGAGGCCGGCGTTGATGTTATCCTGATTGGCGACTCTCTTGGCATGGTGCTTCAGGGGCACGACAGCACACTCCCCGTGACCATGGATCAGATGGTGTACCACGTGTCGTCCGTAGCCAAAGGCAACCGGGGCTCGCTGATCATGGCCGACATGCCGTTCATGACCTACGGTACCACCGAGGCCGCCCTGGAGAACGCCGCCGACCTGATGCGCGCCGGTGCCCACATGGTCAAGCTGGAAGGCACCGACTGGATGAAGGACACCATTCACGCCCTGAGCGAACGCGGCGTGCCGGTATGCGCCCATCTGGGCCTGACCCCGCAGTTCGTCAACAAGTTTGGCGGCTACAAGGTCCAGGGCCGGGACGAAAAGCACGCCGAGCTTATGATTGAACACGCCTGTGAACTGGTGGCCGCGGGCGCCGATGCCATCCTGCTGGAATGCGTACCTGCGCCGCTGGCAGCCAGGATCACCCAGGCCGTACAAGCGCCGGTGATCGGCATTGGTGCCGGCGCAGACACCGACGGTCAGGTACTGGTGGTCCACGATATGCTGGGCATGGTCACCGGCCGAAAACCACGCTTTGTGAAGGACTTCCTGGCGGAGTCCGGCTCCATCAAAGGTGCCATCGAAGCCTATGTGGCCGCAGTTCGCGACCGCTCATTCCCCGCCGAGGAGCATACGTTCAAGGCATGAGAACCGTACATACGCTTAAAGAACTCCGTGCCATGCTGCGCAGCTATCGCCAGCAAGGAAAACGTATTGGGCTGGTTCCCACCATGGGCAACCTGCATGACGGGCATATTTCATTGGTCAGAAAGGCCCGTGAAGCAGCCGACATCGTCGTGACCAGCATCTTCGTGAACCCGATGCAGTTCGGCGCTACGGAAGACCTGGACACCTATCCCCGCACACTGATTGAAGATCAGGAGCGGCTTGAGGCTGCAGGCAGCACCCTGGTGTTCGCCCCCTCCAATGAAGAAATCTATCCCGAGGGACTGGCCCGGCACACCCGTATTATTGTTCCGGAAGTCAGTGAGGGCCATTGCGGCGCCAGCCGGCCCGGACACTTTGAGGGCGTAGCCACGGTCGTCACCACGCTGTTCAATATGGTTCAGCCGGATATCGCGGTGTTTGGCGAGAAGGATTACCAACAATTGGCAGTCATTCGCAAACTTACCCAGGATCTGATGATACCGGTGGAAGTCATCGGCGGCCCGACCGTTCGCGAAGAGGACGGTCTGGCGAAAAGCTCCCGCAACGGGTTCCTTACCGAGGACGAACGCGCCATTGCACCGACTCTCTATCAGACACTGAAGAACACCGCAGAACAGATTCACGAAGGCCGGACCGATTTCACAGTGCTGTCCCAAGAGGCCAACGATGCCCTCAGTAAAGCGGGGTTACGCCCGGATTACTTCAACATCGCCAACAGCCTGACCCTGAAACCGGCCAGCGCCGACGATACCGAACTGACTCTACTGGTGGCAGCGTTTCTGGGTACCACACGACTGATCGACAACCTGTCGATCAGTCGCTGATCCGACATTCACTGACAGAAAGGATTCCACAATGTCCCAGGGCTCTGTACCACTCACCAGCCGGCCCGAGTGGCAGGCACTGAAGACACATCAGGCGGAACTGGAAAGCACCCACATGAGGGAGCTTTTCAGCGACGATCCCGACCGAGCCAGCCGTTTTTTCATTCGCGGCGGCGGCCTGTCGCTGGATTACTCCCGCAACCGCATGACCGATGACACCCTGGCGAAGCTGATGGCATTGGCCAGGAAATGCGGTGTACCGGAGCAAATCGAAGCCATGTTTCGTGGCGACCACATCAACGTCACTGAAAAGCGCCCGGCGCTGCACATCGCCCTGCGGGACACCAGCGGCGCTTCCATCCACGTTGACGGCACGGACATCACTCCGGAAGTGGAAGGCACGCTGAATCGCATGGCGCAGTTCGTAGACGACGTGCTTAGCGAGCGCTGGCAGGGGCATACCGGCAAGGCCTTTACCGATGTGGTCAGTATTGGCATTGGCGGCTCCTTCCTCGGCCCCAAACTGGTATCGGAAGCTCTACGCCCTTACTGGCATGGCCAGTTGAAGGGCCACTACGTCGCCAACATCGACGGCACCCAAATAGCCGAGGTACTGCGCCGGGTCAACCCGGAAACCACCCTCTTCCTGATCCAGTCGAAATCCTTCCGTACCCAGGAAACCCTGGAGAACAGCAAGGTGGCCCGGGACTGGTTCCTGGACAACGGCGGCAGCGAGGATCAGATCGCGAAGCACTTCGTGGCGGTTACTGCCAATACCCCGGAAGCCGTTAAATTCGGCATCTCCGAAGACAACATCTTCCCCATGTGGGACTGGGTGGGCGGACGCTACTCGCTGTGGTCCGCCATCGGCCTGCCCGTGGCATTGACCATCGGCATGGAGAATTTCCGTGCCCTGCTCTCCGGCGCCAATGCCATGGACCAACATTTCCATACTGCGCCACTGGAGCAGAACCTGCCTGTGGTCATAGCCATGCTGGGGGTCTGGTACAACAACTTCTGGGGCGCGGAAACCTACACCATCCTGCCCTACGACCATTACCTCCGCAGCCTGCCCGCGCACCTGCAACAACTGGACATGGAAAGTAACGGCAAGAGCGTGACCCAGGGCGGTGAGCCGCTAACTTACCAAAGCGGCCCGGTGATCTGGGGCGGCGTGGGTGCCAACGGCCAACACGCCTTCCACCAACTACTGCATCAAGGCACACGCCTGATTCCGGCGGACTTCATTATTCCTCTGGAGACCCACAACCCGGTCGCCAGTCACCACGTTACGCTGTTTGCCAACTGCCTGAGCCAGTCACGAGCTCTGATGTCCGGCAAGACCCTGGACGAAGCCAAAGCGGAACTGAAAGCCGAAGGCATGAGCTCTGGAGAGATCGACAAACTGGCGCCTCACAAGGTGATTCCCGGCAACAAACCCAGCAATACCCTGCTGATGGAGAAATCGACGCCGGAAACCGTCGGCGCGCTGATCGCTCTCTATGAACACCGTACCTTTGTGCAGGGCATTATCTGGGATGTGGATTCGTTCGATCAGTGGGGCGTGGAACTGGGGAAACAGATGGGCAAGGGCATACTGGACCGCCTGACCGGCGATACTGCCGAAGGCGACGAGGCCATCGACAGCTCAACGGCCAGCCTGATCCAGATATACCGCTCACATCACGGGGCGTAAAGTCCCTTTATCGGGCAGCGGCCTGCGAGATGCGCCGGCCCCGCCAGGTAAAGTCCACCGGCCACAATTTCTGGTCACGGTCATAGGCCTGCCACAGTGCCTGGTAACGCTCGCCGCAGACCGGATGAACGGCGGTCGGCGCAATTTCCGCCAGTGGCAACAGCACGAAGGCGTTTTTCAGGATCTCGCCCCGGGGCAGCTCGACACCATCGACCCGGCCCACCTCGTGATCGTAGGTGAGAATATCCAGATCCAGTGTTCGGGGGCTGAACTTTGGCACACCCCGCCGTCGACCATTGTCCGCCTCAAGTTGCTTGAAGCGGGCCGACAGCTCGGCCACGCTCAGGTCGGTATCGACGCCCACCACCAGATTGTAGAAGGGCGAGCCATCAAAACCGACCGACTCGCTCTCGTAGACAGATGAGATAAGCGGTTCGTCAAACCAGCCAGCCAGTGCATCCAGCGCCGCAGTGATATAGCGCTCGCGGTCAATGTTGCTACCGATACTGATATACACCCGCGCCATCAGAGGCTCCCCCGTTCAATCCTTACACCCACGGCTGCTGCAGCCGGAACGGCGCCTGGCTTACGAAGGGTCAACCTGACCCAGCGCACGTTGAATTCACTCTGTAGCAAACCGGCAATGCCTTCCGCAGCGGTTTCCAGCAATTGGGGGCGAGCCTCGACAAGGTAGTCTGAGACCCGCTCACTGACCAAAGCGTAGTTCAGAGCATCACTGACATCATCCGACGCCGCCGGTGCCCTGTTATCCCAGGCCATCTCCAGGTCCACCAACAGCCGCTGACTGACTTCCCGCTCCCAGTCGTACACGCCGATGATTGCCTCAACGGCCAGACCTTCGATCAGTACACTATCTGTCAACGGAGGCTCTCCCGGGCTTACACTCTTTGCTGATTGAATAACGCGCAGGCAGCGGATACTGTGTAAAATCTGACCTGCTTCGTCGCGGGGCCGGCATTTTCTCACAAATGACCAGTACGCGTCTTTGCGTCTTTTTCACTTTGCCAATGATCGCCACCGATGAGCTATCTGAGTGACCCGGTACTGACCGTTCTACTGTGCGCCCTGGCCTACTTGGCGGGCTCGATGCTGTTTGCACTGCCGGTCTGTCGCGCCTGGCATCTTCCAGACCCACGCGCCCAGGGCTCCGGGAACCCCGGCGCCACCAACGTCTACCGTACCGGCGGATGGCCGCCAGCGGCACTGACGTTATTCCTGGATGCCGCCAAGGGCTGGCTTCCGGTGTGGTTTGCCCACCAGGCAGACCTGACCATCCTTTCCCAGGCCATGGTGGCGCTGTGCGCGGTGACCGGGCACATGATTCCGTTGTTCTATCGATTCAAGGGCGGAAAAGGCGTGGCGACGGCACTGGGCGCCGGGCTTGCGCTGGCTCCAGCGACCACGCTTCTACTCGCCGCCATCTGGGCCCTGGTGATGTGGCGCTGGAAAATTTCGGCGCTGGCTTCGATTGTGGCCATTGTCAGCGGCCCCATCATCAGTGCCCTGATCGAACCCGACACCCTGCCACTGTTCGGCCTGCTGGCCATCCTGATTGTGGTACGTCACCGCAACAATCTGATCCGTATGGCCCAGGGCCGGGAACCGGGCTTCTAGTCCACCAGCCCATTCGTCCGTGGTTCGCCAACCGGTGGCAGTGTATTCATCGGCCAGCGCGGCACCGCCACAATTCGATCACCATCCTGCTGGCCTGAGTTCATACGCTGGCAACCCGCGTAAGCAATCATGGCACCATTATCCGTACAAAACTCGGGGCGTGCGTAGAACACGGCAGCACGAAGTTTCTCAGTCATTTTCTCAAGCCCGGCACGCAACCGCTTATTGGCGCTAACGCCGCCGGCAATCACCAAACGCTTGCAACCGGTCTGCTCCAGGGCACGGCGACATTTGATGGTCAGGGTATCCACCACCGCTGCCTCGAAGGCCAGGGCAATATCGGCGCGGGTCTGGTCATCCAGCCCCCCAGCACGTTCTGCCGCAGTGACCGTATTCAGGGTAAACGTCTTCAAGCCACTAAAACTGAAATCCAGCCCCGGCCGGTCTGTCATCGGGCGCGGGAACCGATACCGGCCCGACGTGCCCTTTTCAGCCAGCGCGGCCACCCTTGGCCCACCGGGATAATCCAGCCCCAGCATCTTGGCGGTTTTGTCGAAAGCCTCGCCGGCGGCATCGTCCACAGACTCACCCAGCATTTCATACTCGCCGATGCCCTTAACCAGCACTAACTGGGTATGGCCGCCGGAAACCAGCAGGGCAACAAAAGGAAACGCCGGGGGATTGTCTTCCAGCATTGGTGCCAACAGATGACCCTCCATGTGATGGACACCCAGCACCGGCACACCTAGAGCAAATCCCAGGGCATGGGCCACAGAACCACCTACCATCAGCGCTCCCACCAGACCGGGACCGGCGGTGTAGGCAATGCCTTCGATATCAGCGCGAACCCTGCCGGCATCGGCAAGCACCTGATCACACAGCGGCAGCAGTTTGCGGACATGGTCGCGGGAGGCCAGCTCCGGCACCACACCGCCGTAATCCGCGTGCATATCAATCTGGCTGAACAACGCATGCGCCAGCAGCCCGCGTTCGCTGTCATAGAGGGCAACGCCGGTTTCATCACAGGAGGTTTCAATACCGAGAATCAGCATAAATAAGGGCCACAACTCCGGGCTGGTGAACATCAGCGGAGCATTTTAGCAGAAACCCGAAACCCTCCGTCAGTTTCATCGAACAAACATTGACCTCGGCCATGGGCAGGCGCTATCATTGCCGGCCTTAAATACGCACTGGTCGAGTTTTAGCCAATCTGACCAGGTATCGAGTCGATCTGACAGACCGGTCGATCAGACAAAACAGAAACCGAATCAATCAGGTAGGTGATTTTCGAATGCCAGCTGTTAAAGTGAAAGAGAATGAACCGTTTGACGTAGCCCTTCGTCGCTTCAAGCGCTCCTGCGAGAAAGCAGGCGTTCTGTCGGAAGTACGTCGCCGTGAGCACTACGAGAAGCCGACAGCCGTGCGCAAGCGCAAGGCAGCCGCAGCCGTCAAGCGTCATCTCAAGAAGCTTCAGCGGGAACAGCGCAAGTTCGAGCGTCTGTACTAAGCTTTACCGGACGCCGCTTGACTGCAAGCCTATAATCGCCTGTATAGCCGCAGGTTGCACAGAGCGATACCAAAATGCCGCCGAGGCCTGGCTTCGGCGGCATTTTTGGCTGTACTTCCAGGCCCGGCACTTTCCGCGCGACCGGAGACATCATGAGTGGACTGATCCCGCAACGCTTTGTTGAAGACCTGCTCGACCGGATAGACCTGGCGGAGCTGATCGGATCACGTATCACCCTGAAAAAGGCCGGCGGCAACTACAAGGCCCGCTGCCCCTTCCATGATGAGAAAACGCCGTCTTTCAACGTTCGGCCGGACAAGGGCTTTTACCACTGTTTTGGCTGTGGCGCCCATGGCGATGCCATCAGCTTTGTCCGCGAATTCGATGGCCTGGGCTTTACCGACGCGGTAGAGGAACTGGCCCGCCGAGCCGGCATGGAAGTGCCCTACGACCAGAGCGCACGCCAGGAAATGCAGCAGGCGCGAACGCTGACGGACGCCCTGGATTACGCCAGCCGCTTCTATCAGTCCGCTCTGAAGGGCCAGCAAGGCGAATTCGCCCGGGACTACCTCAAACAGAGGGGCCTGGACGACAGCATTATCGAACAGTACCAGCTGGGCTACGCGCCCGGCACCGGCACCGCGTTGTTCGACAGTGCCAGCAAGGACCTGCAGGGGCCGTTGGTTGAAACCGGCACGGTCTCCGACAAGTATGGCCGGCCACGGGATCTGTTCCGCAACCGGGTGATGTTTCCGATCCGCAACAGCCGCGGACGAACCATTGCCTTTGGCGGGCGCACACTGGGTGATGACAAGGCCAAGTACATCAACTCTCCGGAGTCTGATGTGTTCCATAAAAGCCGCGAAATCTACGGCCTTTATGAAGCCAAACAGTCGATCCGCCAACTCGACAGGCTGCTGGTGGTGGAAGGCTACATGGATGTCATTGCGCTCGCGCAGAACGGCATCCACTTTGCCGTGGCCACGCTGGGCACAGCCACGAACCAGGACAGCCTGTCGGCACTGCTGAAGCAGGTACGGCATCTGGTGTTCTGTTTTGACGGCGACCAGGCCGGTTACCGGGCGGCCGACAAGGCCCTAGAGAATGCTCTGGAATTGCTGACCGACGGCCTTCATCTGCAATTCCTGATGATGCCGGACGGTGAAGACCCGGACACACTGGTGCGCAAGGAGGGCCCCGACGCGTTCCAGGAACGCATCAACGGCGCCACGCCCCTGTCTCGCTACCTGTTCAACCGGCAAAGCGAGGGACTGGACCTGACGCTGCCGGAAGACCGGGGTGAGCTGAAGGCACGGGTAGAACCGCTGCTGAAGAAAATGCCCAGGAGCACCCTCAGGGATGCCATGTGGCATGAAATGCTGCGACTGTGCGGCAACAACCGGGGCGACTGGCAGAACCGCCGCCAGCCAAACGGCAAGGGCGGATACGGCGAACGCCGGGTGCAGGAACAACGGATTGACGTAAAACTCAGCAAGGATACCCAGCTTTGTCTGGCCCTGCTTGAAGCGCCGGACATGGCCAGCGAAATTGCTGAACTTTGCCGCAGCAGCCGCCAATACCGGCAGGCAGGCCAGTTCGCCAGCTGGATCCTGGAGCACGCCATCAAAGACCGGCGCTCCCTGGTCCGCGAACTGGCAACGGATAACCGCGCCAGAGAACAGTTTTACAGCCTGTTCGATGGCATTGAACACATCCCCGCACGGGAACAGACCCTGGCTGGCGCCAGGGAAATGCTTAACCCGAACCGGGAAGTGGCGCGCAAGCAGCGGTTGGCGTCTCTGCTATCGGAAAAGCGTAGCCTGGCAGACCTTAGCGCTGAAGAGCGGCAGGAGCTGAAGGCACTGACCGGACAGAACGACGACTGACCAGCGCCAGGAAACAGAGCCGGCGGGCCAAAAAACGCAATAACTGCCGCCGGAAACGGCACTGCACTTGAAACTTGCAGTATTGATCACCATCTAACCATCCGGTGGCAGAGCAACCGCGCGACAGCTATAATGGCTGTTTCACTTTTTTCCTTTTACCAGCGAGTTCACAGGGTGTCTATGTCAGGCAATTCGCAGAAATCACGTCTTAAAGACCTCATTGCACGAGGCAAGGAACAAGGTTACCTGACTTACGCCGAGGTAAACGACCACCTCCCGGAAGACATTGCTGACCCGGACCAGGTCGAAGACATCATTCGCATGATCAACGACATGGGCATCCAGGTGTCTGAAGTGGCACCGGACGCAGACACGCTGCTGATGACCGACGGCGACTCCACCGCTGACGAAGCAGCGGCCGCTGAAGCCGCTGCGGCACTCGCAGCCGTGGAATCCGACGCTGGCCGCACCACGGACCCGGTCCGCATGTACATGCGCGAAATGGGCACCGTGGAACTGCTGACCCGCGAAGGCGAAATTGTCATTGCCAAGCGCATCGAGGAAGGTATCCGCGATGTCATGGCCGCCGTGGCCCACTTTCCCGGCATCACCGGTACCGTTATCCAGGCCTACGACCGCATCATCGAGAACGAAGGCCGCCTCAGCGACATCGTCTCCGGCTTCCTCGACCCCGACGGCGCCGAGCCGTTCATGGAGGAAGACACTACCCCGGACACGTCCAGCACCTCGGACGATTCATCCGACGACGATGATGACGATGACGACAGCGAAGAAGAAACCGAAAGCGGTCCGGATCCGGAAGAAACCCGTCTACGTTTTGAGCTGCTGAAAGAAAAGCTCGATGCCGCCGACGCAAGCCTGGCCAAACACGGCCGCGGCCACAAGAAAACCCAGGAAGCCCTGAACGAACTGGGCCAGGTATTTGCCCCGTTCAAGCTGGGCAACAAGGCGTTTGACGAACTGGTGAACGTCGTTCGCTCCACCAACGATCTGGTGCGGGAGAACGAGCGGGCGATCATGAAAATCTGCGTACGCGAGTGCAAGATGCCGCGTAAGGATTTCATCAAGTCGTTCCCCGGTAACGAAACCAGCCTGGACTGGGCCGAGAAGATGTCCAAGGGCAAAAAGCCCTATGCACCGCTGATTGCTGAGCGCATCGACGAAATTGTCCGCCTGCAGAAGCGCATTGCCAATATCCAGACCGAAGTGGACCTGGACGTTTCCGACATCAAGGAAATCAACCGCCGCGTTTCCATCGGCGAAGCCAAGGCCCGCCGTGCCAAGAAGGAAATGGTGGAAGCCAACCTGCGTCTGGTTATCTCCATTGCCAAGAAGTACACCAACCGCGGCCTGCAGTTCCTCGATCTGATTCAGGAAGGCAACATCGGCCTGATGAAGGCGGTCGACAAATTCGAGTATCGCCGTGGCTACAAGTTCTCCACCTACGCCACCTGGTGGATTCGTCAGGCCATCACCCGCTCCATCGCGGACCAGGCACGCACCATCCGCATTCCGGTGCACATGATCGAAACCATCAACAAGCTCAACCGCATCTCCCGTCAGATGCTGCAGGAGATGGGCCGCGAGCCCACGCCGGAAGAGTTGGGCGAGCGCATGGAAATGCCCGAGGACAAGATCCGCAAGGTATTGAAGATCGCCAAAGAACCGATCTCCATGGAAACCCCGATCGGTGATGACGAAGACAGCCACCTGGGCGACTTCATTGAAGATATCCAGGCCCTGTCACCCGTTGACTCCGCTACCGCTGAGGGCCTGCGCGAAGCTACCCGCTCCGTGCTCTCCGGCCTGACCGCGCGCGAGTCCAAGGTGCTGCGCATGCGCTTCGGTATCGAAATGAACACCGACCACACTCTGGAAGAAGTGGGCAAGCAGTTTGACGTAACCCGCGAGCGAATCCGCCAGATCGAAGCCAAGGCCCTGCGCAAACTGCGCCATCCTTCCCGCTCCGATCACCTGCGCGGCTTCATTGACGATCAGGGCAACGGATAACACCACAACAGTAGCGGGCGCCATCCCTCACCGGTATAATGGCGCCCGCTTTGTTGCTCCCGCCCGGAAGCGACACCCCAAAAGCAAACCTTTAAGCAGCATCCGCTGAAAAAGGGCCTATAGCTCAGTTGGTTAGAGCAGAGGACTCATAATAGAATGCGCTAACGGCTTGGCGGAGAGATAAAGCAGAGCAAATACATCCGCTTACCACATGTAAGCGCTAAAGCCGAAAAGCCAATGTAACAGCTGCGTAAGCGGCAAAAACAGTTTCGGGCCTTTAGCTCAGTTGGTTAGAGCACTCGACTCATAATCGATTGGTCGCTGGTTCAAGTCCAGCAAGGCCCACCATACAAAGCCCCACGCCACGCGGTCTGGGGCTTTTTCTTTGCCTGAAATTCAGGGCTCTTGCACCTGCTTACATGCGCTTACTTTTACAGTATGTCCGGGATAGGCTTTAGGGCTGGCACTGCAGGCCAAGTTGACAAAGGCCATCCTGATTTACAAATCCGAATCAGGTTGACAAAACAATCTTAAAGCCCATATCATGGTCGCAACCACACTGCCACGAATGAGTATCGCCGTATGACCAAGAGCCCTTCAGAAATACACGCCTGCCTCACCAATGAACGCATTGATTATGTCGGCCAGCTCATAGCTCGCGTAAGGGCTGAGAATTTAGATGCTGTCGAAGAGCGCGACAATGGTTGGAGTATCGGCTGTAGGGCTCATGCCTGGGTTTGCAGCGAAATTTTGCAACAGGCAGAAGATATTCCATGGTTAAGTGTTGTAGACCCATCACTCCGATTCATTTCGAAGATTGGGGACGTTGAGTTTAGCTTTTACAAAGGGATGGCGGAGAAGCCTAAGAAGAATATTTTTACTCGCGCTCAATCATACCCTGAGCTCCGTCAAACGCTTTTGTTCGATCTCCCTATTCCCGAGAAGCTCGTATGGGTATATGCGGTGGAAACTGACCTCGAAGGCATTACAACGAACATTGAGTTTTTCGGGATGAGCGAATCAGGAGAAGTAATAGCCTCCCGTACTGTGCCGATCTTCGATGTGACAGCCAACCTGGTTGACGTTAGCAACACCGAAAGCGAACCGGTAGACCTCCCGGCCGCATCTCCCTCGCTGCCAAAAATCAGAAAAGACAAAACGTCTGATTCAGAAGAGCACGACGAATGACTGAAAGAATTAACTTTAACGGCGACAACTTAAGAATTGCCCGACTTATGTCGGGCATTTCTCTGAATGAACTCGGCGAGCGTGTAGGCACGACTCGGCAGTACATTCATCAGCTTGAAACCACTGACAAGAAAATACCAACGAAAGACTTGGTTGAAGCGCTCGCTTATGAACTAGGGGTTGATTCGAATTTCTTCTGCTATCCGCTTGGAAACCAAGTCAAAGAGGAGGAGTGCCATTTCAGGAAACTCAAAACGACTTTGGTTTCATCACGCAGAGAAAGTGCAGCCCGCGCAACCCTCATGAACAAGCTGATTGAAACACTGGAAGCTTACCTTGAGCTACCGCCTGTAAACTTCCCTCAAATGGAGATATCTTCTCTTGCTGACTCTGAAGCAGCTAGCATTGAGTGCAGGAAGTACTGGAAGCTTGGCGACGGCCCAATTAAGAACATGATCCGCGTTGCGGAAAATGCAGGCGCGATTGTTTCAACATTTGGAGATGTATCAGAGAAGATTGACGCGCTCTCCTTAAACAGGGGCCGTCCGATAATTATTCTTAACACAACAAAGAATGCGCCTCGGCTAAGAATGGATATTGGCCACGAGATGCTACATATAATCGGGCATGACGGTATTGAGACAGGTGATAGAGAGACGGAATCACAGGCAGACCACTTTGCTAGCCATTTCTTACTTCCTCGTGCCGCTCTAATCCGTGAATACACTAGCAGAAGCAAAACACGGATAGACTGGAACGCCATATACTCGATGAAGGTAAAGTGGGGAATCAGTGCCAGAGCGGTTGTTTATAGGCTTAACCAATATGGTCTAATCACCCCCTCGCAATATCGAACAGCCAACATCCATTTCAGCAAAACCGGACAAACTAAAGAGGAATTTTATGACGATAAAGTTCCTCTCGATTTACCTGAACTGTTGCCATCTAGCTTAACGTTGTTACTTCAGTCCTACGGAAAAACATTTGGCGGCCTGTTAAATGAGCTAGGGATGAAAGCCGAATTTTTGGCAAACCTGACCCAAACGGAAAGCTCATTGCTTCCTCTTTTGGCAGAGGAGAGCTTACCCGAGAATATAACAAGCATTGCTGCGTATAAGCACGCGAGACCACATAACTAGGGGTTGTCCTCTATCGCCGCCTGTGCCAGCCCACCTCAAACGCAAACGACAGCGCCTAGGGTATCTGGGGCTGGTATTAGGGCGACTGGTTTCCGGCTGCCCGCCTTACTAGAAACTCAACATCTTTGACCAGCTCAGAAGCGGATATTTCCAAGGCGTGGGAAAGGGAAAAAATGGTGGTTATAGTGGGCTGCCGGATACCCCGCTCGATTCTAGATACGAACGTCCTGTCTACTCCCGCTCTGTAGGCCAGTTCCTCTTGAGATACGCTCAATGCCATCCGGCGAGCCTTTAAGGCCTGTCCGAAAATAAGACTGTAATTGGGCGTATCTGCATTTTCCATGCAGGAAATTCTGATTTATTGTAGCCTATAGTCCACGGCCTATAGGCACGTCCATGTAATTCAAAACAACTATCGATGCAGGTTTAGGACTCAGGGGAAGGGGTATGGCGGTAAAAAACTGCAAAGAGTGCGGCAAGCAAGTCAGCACCAAGGCTAAGAAATGCCCGCATTGTGGGGCAAAGGCACCGAAGCGGACATCGCTTCTGGTATGGGTGCTAGTTGGCGTCATTGGGTATGTTTTCTATATGGTTGGCCAAGGCAACCTGAATACATCACCGTCAAGAGCAGAGCCGTCTCTGTCAGTAGAGCAACAGGCCGAGATTGAGAGGGAGGCAGAACGTCGCGCTCAAGCGAGCTATGAACGTGATCTCGTATATGATGCAAAGAAGACTGTGGCCGCCTCCCTGAAAGACCCTGACTCCGCACAGTTTAGGGATGTATTTTTCAGCGAGACGGAGAAAGGCGGCGCTGTTGTCTGCGGGCAGGTCAATTCCAAAAACAGCCTTGGAGCATACACCGGCTTTCAGCGGTTCATCTCAAACGGCCAGACAACATTCATCGAAGAAAGCGACAGCAATATTGGTGAAACGTGGGCGCAGGTTTGCCTGCCCGATAGCGCGTAAAACTCCCAGACCAATACTAGCGCACGGGTGGCCGGCCGATCGTCGCCTGTGCCAACGCACGCAAGCCACAACTAGCTGCTAGGGACAAGTACAAGTTGGTTCAGGTCTCGCCTGTCGTACTGCGGCGGGCAGTCCTTCTTGATATTCGATTTCAGTTCCGCTTGCATGTTTGCGGCAATGGCACCCCATTCATCAACGGGCATTAGCTCAGGGAACAGCGCAACCACCTTTCTTTGACCACGTGCCTGCTCCAAAATCTCCAGCCGCCTCAGTGTGGCCATTGATACCCGCGCTCTCATGCCACACCCGCCAGCTTGGCAATCATCTCGACCCGCGCTGCATGGGATGGATGGCGGCAAGCAATGAAATCGGCTGCACCATTGAACCCGATAAAGATCTCCGCCTCGTCGCGGGGAATGCGTGTCTCAATGATCGTGCCTTCGTGCTCCTTCCAGAGCCACGGCTTTTCCCTGTCGAAGACCTGCATACTGACACAGAGGTTGATCGCGATCTTCCAGACTTCCTCCAGCTTCTCGGCACAAACCACCATCGCGTCACCGCCAGCCTCAATGTAGAGGGCGGACACTGTCTCACAGTCGCCATGTGGCCAGTGCAGTTGGCCTTCGTCCAAATAAAAGTTGGTCATGTTGTCCCAACGGTGAACCTTCATGTCCGCAGTCGGCAGACGCATGTCGCCTTCAATCTTGATCTTCTCACGTTGCATCGCAGTCACTCCTTTATCAGTGTTGTTCAAGAGCGGCTAGGCGCTGCTCAAGTTCATCTATCTGCTTGATACCCGCCAGCGTGGCAATGGACTCAATAATCTGCTTGCCCACGTCAGGGGATACTTCACCATTAGCAATACCCTGGAGGACCGACTGCACCTGCGCGGTCATCGGTGCAGACGCGTCGAACTCAAAGTTGACCTTCTCCGCCTGTGCTTTGAGTGCGGGAGTAATTCTGGCAAGCACCAAAGCGGCGGCTTGAACGTCACCCTTCAATGCCGAGTCGATCACCACACGGACAACCTTGTCCGCATCGTCTTCCAAGAGCTTGGTAACGCGCATACGCTTGTCTACGATGCCTCGCGGTCTGCCCTTGGGATTCGGGCTTTTCATTCCCGGCTTCCAGTTCGGGTTGCCGGTCTTAGGTGCATCTGGATCAGGCTTCCAGTTCTCCATCCAGTCCGGCCTTTCATATGCGTTGGTCATATCGAAACCTTTGATTTCATCAGAGCCGGATCAATGCCCGGCAGGGTTGAAGTCCTTCATCACCAGTGCCGCCTCAGCCTCATTGGTGGCGGCTTGGAGACGTTCCACGTCACGGCGACTTGCTCCGACTGCCTTTTCCAGCTCTTGCAGCAATGCCGGATGGGCGCGTTGCAGTTTCTCCCGTGTGGCCTGCATCACCTTCAGTCGTTGCGCCATCTCGGGGTTGGTCGCTTCGTGATACTGGCGAGTGAAATGGGTGTGCTCGATATCCGATAGACCGCTCAGGTATGGAGGAGCGCCAAGAATTGCCCCTGCTGTGGTTATGTCGCCGCTCTCGATTGCCACAGTTAGGAGCTTCACTCGATCATCCCTGCTGAGGGCTTTTGCATGGGCGCGAATCTCGCCGTTCACCGTTCCAGCGCCAGCCTGCTGCTGTAGCGGCTGGGATAGCTCCTGCTCGGTGTGCTGAATCGCCTTGTCCAACCTGCCCCAGGACGACTCAAATTGCTTCTGCAGCTTTGCTGAATACTTGTCGGCCAGTTGAGCCGTCATCAGAACCTTGGCGCGGGGCGTGCGGCTCTCATCAAGATTCACTTTCTGCCGTGCCTCGATCACATGAGCGACCGACTGGTGAGCCGCATCCAGAGTTGTCACAGCGTCTGCGACGTAACCTTTCGCAGCTTCGAAACCATCTATGCTCGTAATGTTCGCTGGATGCAGTGTCGGGGAAACAGTCAGTTTTACTTCGCCGTTGATAGCCATTATGGGTACTCCTGTTGTGCGAATAGTTACTTAAGGCTTATAAGCTAGGACAAAAACAAATAGTTCAGCTAGCTGTTTCTTTTTAAAAACAATTGTTTATCAATCTATTTTCAAACGAAGAACCTATAACTACCCGTTTCTGGTTCAGCACTGGACGGTGAAAAGGTGAGAATGACCGCAACCCGGCGGTAACAGGTGCAGTACATTCGCAGGCACCGACCCACTACAGTAAAAACACAATAAATACAGAGCATTAAATAAAGTGGTAGTAAGGGTAGTATGTGTAGTAGGCCGTATACCCTTAAAGTCAGTTCCTTATATTTCTCGGCTTTGAGAGTTAGCCATCACCCACTACCTACTACACTTACTACCGTTACTGCATCCGAGTATTTTCAAAGGGTTAGTCGTGGCTCGCGCACTACAGCGGCAGTACCACATGCTACCGCTAACTGTGGTCATCTAAATCCAGTACCCGGTAACACTTACCCTGAACCCCATACGCCTCGACGGCCTTGTGTTTATCTACCAACATCAAGGCTCCGGTATCCAGTAATGATCTAATAGTTTCATCGAGGGCTTTAGTTGCCTTGAGCGGGTGGTTTTTAAACGGTGCCAGTCCTGATGTATTGGCTGTAAGCACTCGCCGAGTGACAACTCCATCGGCATGTAGCTTCGGATTCTTATCCTTGATCTTCCCCTGCAAAATCTTTAGGCAGATTTCCATCACCTTTTTCCGGCGAACATCATCACCATCTCCCACATCGCCCGATTCAACTTTCTCCATAAAGGCCCGAGCATCCCTGCGGATAAGGTCAATCGCCCATGAGGCGTGTTGAGGACTAATTTTCGGCTCAACGCAATTGTCAGCAACAGCTAGCAGAGACGATATTTTCAAAGCCTTAATGTGCGCCCTATTCCAGACAGCCGCACCGAAAGCATCGTCGCCTCTGTTTGCGTGGTTGATTCGCTGCCTGCATTCCTCTTCGAAATCATCCAGGTATGTCGAGGCACTTGAATTGAGGTACTCAACTTGAATAGTTTGGAAGGGTGACGTGTCGTTTATCTCAATGGACTTGCTGACCAAGGGGTGCAGCGCCTCCCATGCGTTACCATAGAGGTCAAGGCTCGCACTGCGGTTTGATACAGGCCGTTCCGAAGTGACAAGAACCGTCAGAAAGCGTGAGTAAAACCCGTCTTCCATCATCTCGATTGTCAAAGCTCGATAGAACGTGTGCGGGGTTGTCTCGCCAAGGAATGACAATGCTGGCCACTCAACCCCAGGGATACAGTCCGCAGGGTTAGAGCGATAAATCCCCTCCATGTATTCCTTTTCATAAGCCTCAGTCAGCTTGTCACCAAACTGCTGGTCATGCCCGCCTTGCGCTCGTGGCGAGGATATGGTGACGAGCCGCTTTCCGAATTCAGGATGCAGCGCTAGAAAACCGGGCTTCTCCAATATGCGGCGATGCAAAGCGGGAGCGCTGACAAACCGCTCTGAAACAGCAAAGCGGTCGGCTTGAGCTATTCCCACATTTCGAAGCACCTGGGGTATCAACTTGTGAATGGCATCCTTGCCAGAACCCGTAGGCGCTACCAGCAGATAATACTGGCTCAGCGTCGCACCTGTTGGCGTGCGGTAGGCTCGGCCTGCTATGCCTGATAACAGTGCCAGCGTTGCAACGATAGCAACCTCCTGCTGTGGCAAGTAACTAGCTCGGTATATGGCAGCGGCTATGTGTCCCGCATCGCCCACAGGCCAGCGCATTGGCAGGTCACCGCATGTAAGGCTCGGGCGACTGTCGATCTCGGCCTGTGTGCCGCTGTGCGCGGCGAGCAAAGCATTGGCTTGCTCCCTGCCGTGCTCCGCATTGCCATTCCCAAAGTTATCTAGCATGGCCTCCGGTGGCTGCCCTAAAGTATTGTCGCTTGGCATTACTAATCACTCCTGTCGAGCAAAGGGCTGCTGGAGCACGCCACCGCATTGTGCAAACAGTGCGATCCAGCGGCCCTTTTTCTTGATTGGCTTACAGGTGCAGTTACTCGACCCGTCAGGGGTGACGGCAAAGGGTTGGCACGCTTCTGGAAAAGACGGACTGAACATAGTCTGTGACATAACTGGTTCAGTACGTTTGGAGGTTTTGATGGCTGGTGCCAGTGCGGGCCTGCTGGTCCAGGTACTCCACTAGATCAGCTTCGGCGTAGCGCACCAGCTTTCCGACCTTGCGGAATTTCGGCCCGACTTTTCGATAGCGCCACTGTTCCAGCGTGCCTTTCTTGCCATCGGGGCCAAAGATGAATTTTGCAGCTTGTTCTGTGTTGAGAAGGTTCATGGGTCTGTCCTACTTTTGACCCACCACCCGCAGAAACAAAAATGGGCAGGCGGTGAGCTAATGACAACCATCTCTGGTGCCTGAAACTCGCCGCCTGCCCATGCAGACTTCTCGGAACCAGCCCAAGCCTAGGCTCATAACTGGTAAGCGAAACAAATTGTCCTTAAACGTTAACGGATCTTCTACATGCTGGCAAGCAGTATTTTATAGATTTCCCTTAATTATCAAGCCATTGAAACGTCTGCCACACGTTTTGCAACACATGCACTAGGCCTTCATCGGAACCACATTCTCGCCCTTGGCTGCTGCCCGCGCTATACCTCCTTGCTTCGTAATCCAATCCCCGATTTTCTCCATGGCAGGCATCAGCACTGCTGGGTCAGGGTTGTTGGCGTAGTTCTGCCCATGCACATCATTGGCAAGGTGATTTAGAAGCTGGCGGCGCTGGTCTGAATCAACGCCCACTGTCTGGGCTACGTCCTCAAAGGTTCGGCGTAGTGCGTGCGGGTGCAAGTGCTCTCCCGCCACCTCAGAGACCTTCTTGAACAAGGCTCGCGGGTCACTCAGATAACCTTTCTTGCCTCGCACGGCAGGGAAGACGTAATCATTGCCCTTGATGCGCTCCGCATGGCGGCGACTCAACACCTCATGCAGTACCGGACCGACAGGCAGCGTCACCGGGTTGTGGTTCTTGGTCTCATGCAGATGGAATGTCGGCACCTTGCCATCGAGCTTCACATGCTTCCATGTCAGCTTGCACGCCTCACTGACACGGGTGCCAGTTAGCAGCATGAACGCGATCAGGTCAGCACTGATGCAGGTTGTGGTTATATGATGGTCAGGGTTTGAGTAGTCCTCCAGCAATGCCCACACGGCCCCTATCCTGTCCTTCGGAATACGGGTGGCGCGCGCCCTCTCGGGATTCCACTGCACCAGCCCGCCCTTTTTAAACATTTGGGAGACTGGGTTAACTGGCAGGATTGGATAAGTACCGTCAGCCGTCGCGTTCTTCTCCCTCGCCCAGTTCAGCAAAGCGCGAAGGTTGCGGAACGCCTGATTGGTCTGCACTGGCGCTGTCTTGGACAGTTCCCGGAACTTCTTGATACAGGCATCGCGGCTGATAGTGACCACAGGCTTATCGGCCCAGTCGGAAAAGGTGTTCTCAACACAACGCCGGATGTCCTCTTTGCTGCTGGGTCGCAGCGGGCCGTTCTTGGTGCGCTTGTGCTGGACGTAATCCTCCATCACCTCACGCAATGTCTCGCTCTGCGCCTTGAGCTTTTTCTTCTCAACCTGCGGGTCTTTGCCGTCATACATTTCGAGGAGCTTGGCCTGTGCCCGCTTCCGAGCATCATCAGCTGCCAGAAGTTCAAACGGCCCTAATGTATAGCGGCGGGTCTTTCCGTTAACGCGCCCCTGAACTATCCAGCTCTTGGCACCTGCTGAGGTGATGCGCAGCCCGAAGCCTCGGGTCTCGCTGTCCCAATGGAACACCTGGCCTTTGTCGGTCGGAACCGGAAGGCTTTTGACTTTCGTGTTGGTGAGCTTCATTGCTGCCCCTCCCGCATACAGTGCCACAGGACAGGGCTTGTGGTTACAATGTTCATATCGGCGTTGCTCCTGCTAGTTGGAACGTCGGTCACGCGGTCGGGACTGTTGGCGCAGTCGCCGGCCGCTCTTGTTTCACGTCCCCGAAGGGCCATGTAAGCAGTAGTGTAAGCAAGGCACCGTGAAGAGCACAATAGCACGTAGTATTAAAAATGGTCGCAAAGCACTGATTTATAGAGGGTCAAGTGCTTACATTGAAGGCAGTAGGAGCAGGTAGAACGCCTGTACGTGAAACTCATAATCCTTTGGTCCCTGGTTCGAGTCCAGGTGGGCCCACCACTCCCCCAGTTTTACCTTCAGATAAGCCTCTGCCCATTACTCACCTTGTGATCCGTGCTTACCAGGGTTATCGCCCCCTCATCATTCTTGATCCCAGTCACCAAGCACTCGGACATAAATTTGCCAATCTGTTTTGGCGGGAAGTTTGTCACGGCGAGCACCTGTTTACCCAATAACGTCTCAGGATCGTACAGGTCGGTAATCTGCGCACTGGATTTTCGGATGCCCACTTCCGGGCCGAAATCGACTTTCAACTTGTACGCCGGCCTGCGGGCTTCCGGAAATTCGTTTACCTCGATGATGGTGCCGATGCGCAGCTCTACGCTCTCAAAGTCTTCCCAACTGATCATGCCTGGTGAGTCCTCTGTCTGTTAAAGAAAGTGGCTATTGTCTGTGGTCCGCGAGCAAGGTGCCGACGGTGAACGCGATGTCCTCGTGTTCGGCGTCTCGCCACGGTTCCGCGAGGGATTCGGCTTCCCACTGCTGCATACTGCCTAACGCCAGAACCCTCTCAACGTAGGCAGCGGCGCCTTCGCTCAGGTCCAGCCCGTAGGTGCGAACCCGATAGACGACAGGGGCAAAGAAGGCATCCACAGCGCTAAAGCGGTCACCGGCGAGGAACGGGCCACCGAACTGCTGCAGGCCATGGGACCACAGGCTGTCGATACGGTCGATATCCTTTTGCAGGCCCTCACTGACCGTGTTCATGCGGATACGCAGGCCCACGTTCATGCTGCAGATATCCCGTAGCGACTGGAATCCGGAATGCATTTCAGCAGCAGCACAGCGAGCCCAGGCGCGGGCCTTTACGTTTTTGGGCCAGACGCTCTCGTGACGCTCGGCCAGATACTCAATGATGGCCAGCGAGTCCCATACGGTTGTGCTTTCATCCGTGAGGCAGGGTACCTTGCCGCTGGGGCTCAGGCGCCTGTAAGCCTGCCAGGTGGGCTCGTCACCAAACACAATGAGCTGCTCATTAAACTCAATGCCCAGCTCCTTCATCAGGACCCAAGGGCGTAACGACCATGACGAGTAGTTCTTGTTCGCAATATGAAGGGTGTACATCCCTGTCTCCATCCAGGTGGGGTGGTTTATCCGGAAATCAGTTTTGCCGAATACCGTGGCTTCGTATACAACTACACTAAGACCATTAAAAATAACACAAGGAACGCACCATGCCTTTCTCTTCCGACCACATTGATGAACTCAACCTGCTGGCGATGTTCGATCTGTCTTCCGCGCAGGAGGGCATTAAGGTTCACCAGCATTCAGCTGCACCGGAGATGGTGACCGCGGCAGAACGTTTGCACCAGAAGGGGCTGATCACTCAGAAGGATGGCGGTTACCTGACAAGTCTGGGCAGTGAAATGGCGGAGCATGCGCAGAAGGTGCTATCGGTGCTGACCAGTTGACACTGACATCGTGACTCCAGGAATGTCAGCTTTGTTTACACTATCAAACCGAGTCGGAAACTGCGCTTTGCCTATGTATCGGTAACAACGATGATTTTGGACTGTGGCACCTTTAATGCTGTGATTCTCCCGTAGTAAGGAATATCACCGGGAGTAGCAAAAATGAACACGAGAACTAAGTTTTGGCCACTGGTGGCTGGAACGCTGACATCCGCATTACTGATGTCAGGTTATGCTGTCGCGGCACCCATCAAATGTGATGATGCCTATAACTATATGCAGATGGACGATTCGCAGGCCACAGCATGCCTGGCGTCCGGCAAGAACAACCCGAGCTTTACCGGCAACCCTGTCAATGACATTTTTCTTAACAACGCCGCAGGAACGGGTTATCAGTTTGTGGAGAAATCTGAAAACGCAGGGAACCCCACAGCACTTTACAATCTGGAGTACGGACAGACCGACAGCACCGGCACCTGGGAATTCGATAGCAGCCTTTGGGACTCATACAGCACTATTGCAATCGGCTTCAAATTTGGTGGCGGAAACAAGGCTGACAACTGGTTCGTTTATGAACTTAACTCCCTCGTCTCCTCTGGAGACTGGGCGTACTTCGGCAAGGGTAATGGCCTGTCTCACGTGAGCCTTTACGGCAAGGGCTCTGTTACTGTGCCCGAACCTGGCTCACTGGCGCTGCTGGGCGCTGGCATCATCGGCCTGACACTGGTTGGTCGAAAACGTCGCGCGAACTGAAACGTCGAGTTTCAATACACATTAGCGCAGTATTCAAAGGCTCCCGGAAGGGAGCCTTTTTTTATGCCCGCAGAAAACCTGCAACAGTTCACAACTCTTCGTTACAGAAATAAACACCTTCCGGCCCGATAAGACTCTGTATTTCCTTCATTTTTAAACCATCTTTAACTAGAGGGTGGTCGTTTCGACACCAAAAGCTGTCAAAGAAGCCAACGTCCCGATAAGACAAGAGCACTACACTGCTTTTCGAACAAATGTACCAACAATAATTGCCAGCCCTGTTACCCGACTCCGGGGGCACGGCAAAGGTCCATAACAAAGACAAACAAATGGAGTGTGTTTCATGGTTTCAACCTCCCGCTTTTCCCTGCGTGCGATGACACTCGCCGTTGCAGCCGCCTCGGCCGGTTTTTCATTGAATGCCTCTGCCAGTATGGGCAATATCGGTACAACCTATGGCGTGATGCCCGTGGACGTGGCTACCGCACAGTCCCTGTCGATGTTCAACGAGCATGTGTCAGCCACCTATTACAATCCGTCCTATCTGACCAGTGACGAGCGTGGCGAGCTGACCGGCGGCATCCTTCACGCGGAGCAGGAATTGCGCTCCAGCCGTTCCGATGCAGACGGCGATATCATTTCGGATTCGCCGAGCCAGCACGTCCTGATCGGTATGAAAACCAACCTGGCGTCCCTGACCCGCTTCGATCACCCGATTTACCTGGGCTTCATCGCAGGCGTTGAGAAGTATGGTAAGGAAATGCTGGCATTCTCCTCGGAAACCTCCGAAACCGGGCAGTACCTGCAATATGGCAAGGAACCCCTATTCCTGAACATTGGTGGTGCCACCCCCCTCTGGCGGGGCATCTCAGGCGGTTTTTCGGTGCGTGTCACTCTGGAAGCAGCCGCTCAACTGGATGCCGTTTCAACACTTGGCGGTGAAACCAGCCGCGAGCGACTGGCGGTTAACGCCGAGCCCTCGCTGAAGTCCATCCTTGGCACCACCATCAAGTGGGGCGATACTTTCTGTCCGGACAGTGACTGTTTCCTCGACGGCTGGGAAAGCGCGATCACCTATCGCACCAAGTCATCCGCTTCGACGTCTGTAGACTCCAACATTATCGTTACACAGACCATCCCCGACCCGGGCCTGAGCCTCGCGGTGGCTACTATCGATTCCTTCCAACCGGAAACCTTTGCCATCGGCACCCAGTACAAGGGTGACGGCTGGCGCATCGGCGGTAGCATTGAGCAGCAGAACTGGTCTGAACTGGAAGACGAGTTCGCCGGCGACACAATCAAGGATCAGGAGAATGTCAGCGCAGCCAATCGCATCCGTTTTGATGACATCCTGGTGCCTCGCATCGGCGCTGAATACCAGCTCAGCCGTCACTTTGCCGTCCGGGGCGGGCTGGCGTATGAGGAGTCTCCCCTCAAAACCACCCGTAACCCGGAGCTGAACTATCTGGACACCGACAAGATCGTGGCCGGGCTAGGCATCAGTGCAACCTATGAACGCACCCGTGTGCTGGCCTACCCGGTACGGCTGGATATCGGTTACCAGTATCAGCAGCTGCAGGACCGGGATTTCACCATCGTCGACTATGACGGTAACGAACAGCAGGCAACCGCCGACGGTGACGTTCACGTTATCAGCGGCTCCATCACCCTGAAGTTCTGAGGAGAGGTTTGCCATGAAACACAACAATACATTGGCACTGATTCCCGCGATGTTCCTGGCAGCATGCGGCGGGGGTGATGAACAGACCATCGACGAGCCCACAACTCCGGGAGAGGTGGTTTACTCCTACCCGGCGGATGGCCAGAGCAACGTTAGCCCCAAGGCCGACATGGTGCTGCGCTTCTCCCATGCGCTGTCTGACAACGATGTTGCCAGCAAAATCCGCATCACCGATGGTAGCACCGACCTGAGCTTCACGGCCGAAAGCGTGGATGGTGGGCGCAGTCTGACATTGTCGCCACAGGGCGAACTCAGCCCGGGCGCCGACTACACCATTGAGTTTACCGAGGCATTGCAGGCGGAAGGCGGCCGTACGATTCCGACCCCCAATGCTTTTGGCCCGGAGGGCGTGCAATTTTCAACACGGGGTGCATTCAGCGGCATCGCCGGGCTGGACAACCTGAGCCCCGAGTTCACAGTTGCGGAAATGATTCCCTCCGAGGGCAATGTATTCCAGCCCATGAACTTCTCAACGTTCCGACTGCAAATGACCCAGACCGTACACCCGGACTGGAAGGCACTCGGTGGTGTCATTGAAATCACTGACAGCAACGCTAACGTGGTGCCGGCCACCGTTCTTGTGAAAGGCCGGGACATCACCATCGACCCCTGCCTGGCAGACTCGAAAGAGCGCTGTGGCCGCGAGGAGGACATACTCACCTCGGGCGAGACCTACACCGTGTCAGTCCGCAACCTGCCGAGTCTCCATGGCGGCACGCTGGACGACTTCAGCGAAACTATCACCCCACGCGACACCGGCCCAACCGTTGTTCTGTCCCAGCAAGTGGTGGATTCCGGTCTGAACGCCGGCGAGAGTGCCGAGAACACCCGCAAGTCTCGGCTAAACGGGCAAATCATCAACGGAATTACTCTGAACTCCGTACTGCAGGGCAATGCCGGGCCGTCCCAGCAAACCGGCGATCTGTTTGCAGAGCTCGCTTACGCACCGGCATTTACGGCGGATGAGCCCCTGCCACTGCGAGTTCCGAAAGGCAGCGTGCTGACCAGCAGCAGCCTGGATGTCCGTGTCAACGGTGAGGTACCGGTTATAGATCCGGCAACCGGAACCATCCAGAAAACCGGTGACATCAAGGTGACCATGTTGTCGGACGCCACCGGTTACCTGATGCCAAACCCCTACACGGATAACATGAACGCGCCGCGCCACGTCAAACTGTTCATGGATGTTGCCATGAACACGGAAGAGGCGCAGCCCAATGCTTCGTTATCCCAGGACCTGCTTGGGGTGGAGCTGACCGGCATCGCGATCGTGGAAGACGGCGTTCTGACCATCGACGCCATCGGCATGGTGGAACCCAACCTGCTGGGCCAGGAATTCACCGATGCCACCATTGCGTTTCGCATCGAAGCCGCGACGGATTCCGAGTCCGCACTGGATGCCGCCGAACAACGGGACGAAGAACTGGCGGACAACACCGGCCCACAGTTAGTGAGCTGGATGCCAGGACCGGACGATGCCTTCCCGGGTGATCGTGATCAGATGCAGCGCCCTGGCGACCCGATCGTACTGAATTTTGACGAACCGCTGGACGCCGATACCATCGCCGATGGCATTGTGCTGGACGCGGCAGGCACACCGCTGACGGTTGGCGACAACACACTGGACGCCAAACTCGACGGAACCGCCCTGGTACTGAACCCGGTCGGAGGCCTGGAGCATGGTGTTGATTACACCGTGCAGATTGGCAACGCGTTGACCGACCTTGCAGGCAATGGTGTCACACCGCAGAACCTCAGCTTCGCCCTCCCTGACATTGGCGGCGGTTCAGTCCCACAGAGGTCACCTCTGGCGCTGACAACCTATCCCGGTTACCCATGCGTCACCACCGGGGTCAACCTAAGCCAAGATAGCCATGGGCAGTGTGTGGATAACGCACCTAATGGTCCTCGCGGGGACGAGTTGCCGGTAACTACCATGCCTACGGACCGCCCCATCGTGGTCGTGTTCTCCCAGTCCATGGATCTGGACTCCATCCGCAGCGGCGAGACGTTTGTGGTTGAGAGAGTGGACGAGAGCGGCGCTGCAATTGAAGCGGTATCCGGCCGGCTGGAGAAGAACAATCAACGGATTCGGTTTTACCCGGACGAGCCCTGGGAAATCGATAGCCTGTATCGTTATCGCATGAAATCCACTTCCGGAGGCCAATGCCAGACCGGAACCGAGGATTTCATCTGCGGTGCCAACGGCCTTGCCCTGCAAACCGATCTCCTGGTAAACCCTGAAGATGTTGGCGGGCCAAATATGGACATTTACTTCCGAGGTGGTGAAGCGCTAGATACAGTATTCACTCCCTTACGGAACCTGCCGATTCGGGATACAAACTCGAACTATGTGGTTGACTGCGACGCGCTGGGTTCCCAGGACTGCCTGGAGCCATTCGATCATGAAGTGGATCCAAACGATGCCAGCGAGTTCCTGCCGTCCGCCAATGCCGCAAAACTGAAATCAGCAGGCAACGCAACAATACTGCTAATGTCCACTCCGGCAAGAGTCGGGTGCCCGACCAACGGTGATGAATGCCCAGAGAATAAATTCATCTATCAGACCTATGGACTGAATACAGAGGTTATCGGCCCCTACATCGATCCGGACTCAGGAGAGCAGACCGGTGTAAGGGTACTCTTATACCCAACCATGCTCGCGACAACCTCTACCTCGGTTTACCTGCGGATTATCGGCTTAATCACGCTGGAAGAACCGACAGGCCCACAGATCCTTCGGATGCGATACAACACGGAAACTTCCGAGGACAATCCACAAGGCTTGGTGGAAGGCGTTATTGTCGAGAATGATGATGGCCAGACCGAGTTCAGAACCGAAGCCCGCCTTCAGCTCGACGCCCCGCTGCTGGAACCACCCATTGGCGGACCACACGACCTGTACAGCAAACCGTTCACTCTTGAACTGAAAGGCGACATCAATTTCTTTGATGATGGCAGGATGCAAATAGAGCAAAGAAACACCAATCGTGTGCCGCTGACAGTCAACATAGAAAGCTTGGGGAACATTCCTCTGGAAATTCCAGCTGGCGGCGTTTACCTGAACTTCCTGTCCAACCCCATCAAGGAAATTCCAGCAGAGTACTAACTTCAGGCTCCGCTACTTATGGCCAGCCCTCGGGCTGGCCTTTTTTGTGGCCGGAAAGGCCATAAACCGGTTTTCCACTCTCCTGCGTTTCCTGCTAATCTGGTTGCCTGTTGAAACCAACTCCGAAGTCCGGGGCCAAGCGGGGACGGTGTTCCGAAACCGTGCGGAGCCATGGATGGCGGAGCCCGAGCGTTACAGGGACGTATTCAAAGCGTGTTTCGGAATACCGTCCCTGCTTGGCCATGCTCAGAACAATAACAACCAGTTTGGAGAGACCCCATGGAAAACGGCACCCACTACCGTACCTGCCATCTGTGTGAAGCCATGTGCGGCGTGGCCATCGAGGTCAGGGATGGCCACGTCGCCTCCATCAAGGGCGACGAGGACGATCCGCTGAGCCATGGCCACATCTGCCCCAAGGCCGTCGCCCTCCAGGACCTCCACGAAGACCCGGAGCGCCTGCGCAAACCGGTACGGCGCACCACCGACGGCTGGCAGGAAATGGAGTGGGACGAAGCCTTTGACCTGGTGGCCAGCCGACTGCACCGGGTACGCAAAGAGCACGGCCGCAACAGTATTGGCGCTTACCTCGGCAACCCCAACGTACACAATCACGGCTCGCTGGTGGCTACCATGCCATTCCTCCGGGCCCTGGGTACCCAGAACCGGTTCTCCGCCACCTCCAACGACCAATTGCCCCACATGCTGGCCAGCCTGGAAATGTTCGGGCACCAGATTCTCTTCCCGATACCGGACATCGACCGCACCGACCTGTTCATCTGCATTGGCGCCAATCCGATGGCCTCCAACGGCAGCCTGATGACCGTGCCGGACTTCCGTGGGCGACTCAAGGCACTCAAGGGCCGTGGCGGCAGGATGGTGGTCGTGGACCCACGCCGCACAGAGACCGGCAAACTGGCCGACGAGTTCCACTTCATCCGCCCTGGCACCGATGCCCTGCTGTTAATGGCCATGGTGCACACCCTGTTTGAAGAAGACCTGGTGAACCTCGGCCACGCGGAACAATGGACGAAAGACGTAGACTTGGTCCGGCTGGCCGCAATGGGCTTCACCCCCGAAGCCGTCAGCGAACAGACGGGCATGCCGGCTGCTGATATCCGCAACCTCGCGCGGCAACTGGCCACAACACCGAGGGCTGCGTTGTACACTCGCATGGGCACCAGTACCCAGGCCTTTGGCGGCGTTGCGACCTGGCTTGCCTACGTGCTCAACATCCTGACCGGGAAGCTGGACAGCACTGGCGGCATGATGTTCACGCAACCCGCGATTGATCTGATCGCACTCGGTGGCATGTCCGGCCAGAAGGGCCATTTCGGCAAGCGGTTCAGCCGGGTGAAAAAACTTCCTGAGTTTGCCGGCGAATACCCTTCAAGCACCATTGCCGATGAGATTCTCACGCCGGGCGAGGGCCAGATACGGGCATTCGTGACGGTGGCGGGCAACCCGGTGCTTTCAAGCCCCAACGGTGGACGGCTCGACGAGGCCTTCGGCGGCCTCGATTTCATGGTGTCGGTGGATTACTACCTCAATGAAACCACCCGTCATGCGGACGTCATACTGCCTCCCACCGCCGGGCTTGAACGCAGCCACTACGACCTGATCTTCAGCATGTTTGCCGTTCGCAACACCGCCAAATACAGCCCTGCCCTGTTCGATGCTGGCAAAGACGCCCGCCACGACTGGCAGATACTGCTGGAACTGGCCCACCGTCTGGAGAAGAAGCGAAAAGGTGGCCGCCTGCCCCTGCGTTCCGAGATGGGTTGGCGTGTGTTCAAACAGATCGGGCCGGACCCGATCCTTGATCTTATGTTGCGGGCCGGGCCCTACGGAACCGACATCGGTCCTGCACGCGGCCTGGTCCAGCCCGCCATCGACCTGGTGATGGATATACTTCCGGAGCGCCATCCCCTGCGGGGTCTGGCAAAAATGAGCCCACTGAACCGCCACTGGCAGGACCTGCCCAAGGGGCTGTCCATCAGCGCCCTTAAGGAACTACCCAACGGTGTGGATCTCGGGCCACTTCGCCCATGCATGCCCGGCAGGTTGTTTACCCGCGACGGCAAGGTAAACCTCGCCCCACGCCGCTACTTACAGGATCTGGGGCGGCTCCATGCCTTACTCACGGCACCGGCCTCCGACGGTCTGCTACTGATCGGGCGCCGGCACGTTCGCAGCAATAATTCCTGGATGCACAACAGCCAGCGGTTGGTGAAAGGCAAAGACCGCTGTACCCTGATGATCCATCCGAAAGATGCTGCTCGCTGTGGCCTTCAGGCTGGTGATTCCGCCGAGATTGGCTCCACCTCCGGGCAGATCGTATTGCCGGTGGAGATCACCGAGGATGTGATGGCGGGCGTGGTTTCAGTACCCCATGGCTGGGGCCACCATCGGAAGGGTACCGGGCAGAGTGTGGCGGTTGCCCACGCTGGCGCCAGCATAAACGACGTGTTGAGCGATCAGGAGATTGATCCGCTTGTTGGCACGTCCGTACTTAATGGGCAGACCGTGTCTGTAAAAGTCTGGCGTGCGGACCGCCAGCGTAAACAGGCCTGACATTCTCAAGGGAGACTTCTATGCCGCTGTGGCTTCAATGGACACTGATTATTTCCGGCCTGCTGGCCATCGCGCTGCTTGTCGCGTTTATCGGCCGCCAGTCCCGTGCCCTGCAGGACAGCAGGAGGCGGCAGGAGAAAGCAGAGTCTTTCCAGAAGGAACGCCGCGACAGCATGATTGAAAGTATCCGGGTATTGGCCATGGCGGTGGAAGAGAATCAGGTTGAATACTCCGAAGCCTGTCTGCGAATCAAGGGCCTATTGGACCACGTGGCACCGGAGTTGCTGGACCAGTCTCCTTTCCGAGTGTTCCAGGAAGTGCATGAGCAGATCCAGCACATGCCGACCCATCGCGCCCGCCAAGAAACGGATGCCCGCTTCGTGGAAAAGATGGACCGCGAGCGCCTGGCAGTCGAAAAGGAGCACGCCGACGCCATTCGCCGCGCCGCAACGGCCATTCGACACCATCCGTTCCAGGCCTGACCCTTACCAATTTGAGTCTGACGCCCCAGTATTTTGTAACAGTTTGTAATCGAATTTCATCACTGAAGGTTTGATTAGCTTTACAAATCAATCTCTTCAGATGTCACGAAATTATGACGCCCGGCTCATTCACCAAACACCAACGTAGCCAGCTTTTATTTCACTCCATATTGGCTAAGTTTAAAAAAGCACGTTGCCACTACCGACCCTGCAACTGCTCACGTTGTTTTCTCCTGAACACGTTTGGTTTGATCTGCAACAAGCGGGTGAGCTTGCCGGCCTTCGGGCCGGCTTTTTTGCGGGGCTAAACTAGAGAGGTTTGGCGGTAGAGAGGACCTACTGATTCATCATCCCCGCCATCGCCATAATGCTGTCCTTGTTTCCTACCAGTTCATCAAACTGCGCTTCCACCTTTTCCCTGTTCAGACCGAGAGATTCGTAGAACGCGTCCGACACCTCTTCCCCCGCACCCAACGCAACACCGCGCTTGGTCAGCAGTTGCCGACTCAGCCAGAGCAGTTTGCTGTATACCGCGTGAGGGCCGTCGTAACCAGGATTCTTCTGGTTTCGGATTGCCAGACAGACCTCGTCGGGCATACCCCAGTTCTGCATCAGTTCCGCCGCAATCTGCTCCCGGGTTACGCCCAGCAGATAATGCTCAATCATTGAGGAGTCGAGATGGGGGTTGGCTTCCAGCGACCGGCACACCAACTTGAAATGGGGAGGAAACACCTGTGCCAGCACCAGGTAGCCAAAGTTGTGCAACAACCCCCCCAGGTACGCAAGACCAAAGATAGGACGTTCGCCACGAGGCATCATGCTGGCCAGGATACCGGCCGACTGAGCCTGCCATATTGCCTGTTGCCAGTAATCCACATAGCCTTCCGGATGATCCTGGGGCTGCTTCAGGGCACGCCCCAGAGACAGGCCCATGGCCAGGTTCATCACCAGGTCGAACCCCAGAATCCGAGAGACCGCGTCGTGCACAGAACGCACCTGCCCCGCCGCCGCATAAAAGGACGAGGACGCCCAACTGACCACCTGAGCCGCCAGGCTGGGGTCACTTTCCACGACATCCACCAGATCCCCCATCACAGCATTGGGGTTCACCCGCAGGTGAATAATGCGCTGGGCGGTCTCGGGTAGAGGAGGCAACTCAAGAGTGTCTTCCAGGCGCTGCTGAATGCGCAGCGAGGTAAACCGTCGAATGGCGGAATGCAGCTGGTCCCGGTCTTTTTCCGGGCTGTTGAGATTCACGGCAATGGTATCCCGCGCCACCGAAAACGAATGGCGGTCGGCCGCGACGGTGATTCCCCGGAACTCGTCGCCGGGCATGACCATACAAAGATTCTGCTCGCCCAGGACCAATGCCACGGACGCCAACTCATCCACCCGCGCGTCCACAATCGTGGGCCAGCCGGTCAGAGACGGTAAGGCGGGCAGCTCGGTCAGGCCAGAGCGCTCACGAACCCGGACCTGTTCCCGTCGCTTCATCACCCGCAAATCTCGCCCCAATTGTTTGTTCAGGGCACTGATATCGAGCAGGTCACCCTCGCGGCAAATGGCCTGGAGATTCCCCTCCTCATCCGTGAGCAACACCATTCGCAACAGTTCGTCGTCCCGGGCCTGGCTCACATCCCTAAGGGAAACGCCGGCAGCAGACTCACCCAACGCCTGCCTGACTACGACAGGTAGCTCCATAAGTTTCTCCCAAAATGTAGACGGTGCCCCGTTGGACACATTGGTTTCACTCAGTATAGGGCACAAACAGCGACCCAACTTTGACATCAGGCGGGTTTTCACACGATTTTTTCTACCGGCGCGGCGCAGTTACACGTCGCCGTAACGAATTCGTTCCCCCAACCAACGGCGAATCAAACCGTTCACCAACGCCGGCTGCTTCATCAGCGGCGGCGCCATTTCACGGATTGGCTCGATCCAGCCCTTGTCCCGTTCAAAGTCTGCCAGCCGGAACTGCATCATTCCTGTCTGGCGGGTGCCTAACACTTCTCCCGGCCCGCGTATTTCCAGGTCTTTCTCGGCAATCACAAAACCGTCCTGACTGTCGCGCAGGGCCTGCAAACGCGCCTTGCCATTCAGCGATAATGGTGGATGGTACATCAACACGCAAAAACTGGCCTCTTCGCCCCGGCCAACCCTGCCCCGCAACTGGTGCAACTGCGCCAGGCCCAAGCGCTCCGGATTCTCGATGATGATCAGCGAGGCATTGGGCACATCCACCCCCACTTCAATTACGGTGGTCGCGACCAGAAGGTCGAGCTCGCCGTTCTTGAACTGTTCCATGACCGCTGCTTTTTCGGCCGCCTTGAGGCGACCATGAACAAGCCCCACCTTCAGATCTGGCAGACGTTCCGCCAGCTCCTGCGCAGTCACTTCCGCCGCCTGGCACTGCAGCGCTTCTGACTCCTCAATCAGCGTGCACACCCAGTATGCCTGCCGGCCTTCCTTGCAGGCCTTTCGTACCCGATCGGTCACATCGTCACGCCGGCTGTCGGGAATGGCGATGGTTTCGATAGGCTTGCGGCCGGGGGGCAGCTCATCAATCACCGACGTATCCAGGTCCGCATAGGCGCTCATGGCCAGCGTACGCGGAATCGGGGTCGCTGTCATAATCAACTGGTGTGGCGCCATGGTGCCGCCGACGCCCTTCTCCCGCAGGGCCAGCCGCTGATGCACGCCAAAACGGTGTTGTTCGTCCACAATCACCAGTGCCAGGCGACTGAACGCAACATCTTCCTGAAACAGGGCATGGGTACCTATCACCACGGTGGCTTCGCCACTGCCAACGGCCTCCAGAGTTTCCTTTCGTGCCTTGCCCTTAATCTTTCCCGACAGCCACGCTAACTGGATGCCAAGCGGCTCCAGCCAGCCACGAAAATTCTGGTAGTGCTGTTCCGCCAGTATTTCCGTGGGTGCCATCAGCGCCACCTGGGCGCCAGCACCAATGGTCTGCAGTGCTGCCAGCGCCGCCACCACGGTTTTACCAGACCCCACATCTCCCTGCACCAACCGCAACATGGGTACCGGCTGGCTGAGATCCTGGCGGATCTCGGTCATAACCTGTCGCTGTGCCCCGGTAAGGCTGAACGGAAGCAGATCAAGAAAACGTTCCGGCAGATCACCGGTTGGCAGTAACGGCAGCGCTTCCCGGGCCTGAACCTGTTGCCGTACCTGCAAAAGGCTTAGTTGGTGGGCCAGCAGCTCTTCCATAACCAGTCGCTGTTGGGCCGGGTGCCGCCCCTCCATCAATAGGTGAACCGGCGCATTGGCCGGCGGCGAATGCACCAGCTCGACCGCTTCGGTGATACCCGGCAACTGGTAACTGGCGAGCAGTTCTTCCGGCAACCAGTCACGGATCGGGTAACGTTTAAGGTAGCCCAGCGCCTGCTGGCACAGAGCGCGCACTCGCGGCTGCTGAATGCCTTCTGTCAGGGGATAAACGGGCGTTAGCGTGGCCTCACCCTGCGCGGGCATCGGCGGCGGATTGACCTGGTATTCAGGGTGGTAGAATTCGTAACCGGCCCGCCCCGGCCGAACTTCGCCGAAACAACGCACCCTCGCGCCTTCCGTGAGTTGGTTCTTCTGGGCGGCATTGAAATGGAAGAAACGCATGACCACGAAGCCACTGTGATCCTTCAGGGTCACCTGCAGGCTGCGGCGCCGGCCCATCACCAGATCGGCTTTCATCACCTCGCCTTCCACCACCCCGACGTCGCCAATGCGCAGGTTGCCCATGGAGATAATGCGTGTGCGATCCTCGTACCGATGGGGAAGATGGAACAGCAGATCCTGCAGCGAACGGATGCCCAGCTTCGACAGCTTGTCGGCCAGGGCATTACCGACGCCCTTCAGGGTGGTAACGGCAATGTCGTCCAGTGACATCATGGCCTGGCTCAGGCGGTTGCGGCCGCAGCCGGGGTTTCAATCTTCGCTTTCTCGATTACCCGACACTGGCTGGCCGCCAGCGACAGCACATCAATCGCCTTTGGTCGTGGGAAAGTGACCCGCCAGGCCAACGCCACCGTGCGATAGGGTACTGGCGCCGCAAAAGGCCTGACCGCAAGTATGCTCTCGTCATATTGCATCGCCGTTGCAGCGGACAAAGGCAAAACGGTGATACCCAAACCAGAGGCAACCATGTGACGTATGGTCTCCAGGGAGCTGCCTTCAGTCACCAGTGACGGCGCCGCAGCACTCGGGTTACGGGTGACCGCGTCCACCAACGGCGGGCAGGATTCCAGCACCTGGTCACGGAAACAGTGGCCGGGACCAAGCAGCAGCAACTGTTCCTTCGCCAACTCCTCGGCGGTCAGGCTGTCACGCTTGGTCAGTGGGTGACCTCCCGGCAGCAGCACCACGAAAGGCTCGTCGTAGAGCGGCAGGGTAACGACCTCCGGCTCTTCAAACGGCAGTGCGATGATGATGGCGTCCAGTTCTGACTGGCGCAGTTTCTGCCGCAGTGTGGCGGTGTAGTTTTCCTCAATGTAGAGCGGCATATCAGGCGCCGCGCGGCGCAGCTCCGGCAGCAGGTGCGGGAACAGGTAGGGGCCGATGGTGTAGATGGCACCCACCTTAAGGGGGGCATTGAGCTGGTTCTTGCCATCCTGAGCCATGTCACGGATAACACCCACCTGATCCAGGACCCGTTGGGCCTGGTCGATGATACGCTTGCCCGTTTCGGTGACCCGGATACTGTTTTTGCTACGCTCAAACAAGGGTATGCCGAGTTCGTCCTCCAGTTTCTTGACGGCCACACTCAAGGTCGGCTGACTGACATGACAGCGCTCGGCGGCACGGCCAAAATGCCTTTCCCGGGCAAGGGTAACAACGTATCTTAACTCGGTCAGAGTCATGGCGGGCTCCGGTCAGAATTCGTCCAGGTCAGGGATCGTACAAACGTTCCGTTAATTTATTAGCCAAAGCATAAGGATTGATATTGTCTATGGCAATCACTGAGCACCAACAAACGCCAAGAATACTGGTTGCGGGCTGTGGCAAGCTCGGTGGCGCCATTGCCTCTCAGCTTACCGGAACGGCGCAGGTATACGGCCTACGGCGCAGTCCGGACAAGGTCCCGGAGGGCATCCAGGCGCTGGGGGCGGACCTCATGGTGCCGGAGCAGGTGCGTTCAGTACTGCCGGACAACCTCGACATTGTGGTTTATTGCCTCACGCCAGCAAGCTACGACAACGAGGGCTATCACAATGCCTACGTAAAGGGCCTGCGGAACCTGATCGACGCACTGGACGGGCGCCAGCTCACGCGGCTGGTGTTTATCGGTAGCAGCAGTGTCTACGCTCAGGACGACGATTCCTGGGTGGATGAGACCAGCCCAACCGACCCCACCCGATACAGTGGCCAGGCGATACTCGCGGGTGAGAGGGTCGCCCTGGAGAGCGGTAGTCCGGCAACCGTAATCCGTTTCAGTGGCATCTACGGCCCGTCGCGGGCGCGCTTCCTCGATGCCGTGATGAACGGCAACATGAACCCGACCTCTCCCGGCCCCTACAGCAATCGTATCCACGAAGCGGATGCGGCCGCGGCCACCTGCCATATCGTGGAGCGGGCACTCGCCGGCCAACCACTTGAAGACTGCTACCTTGCCAGTGATTGCGAGCCTGTGCGACTGGATGAGGTGGTGGCGTGGGTGCGTGAACAACTACCCTGTGCCAAGCCTGGCCCCGACGCCCGCCAGGGTGGTCGCGCAGGGAGCAAACGCTGCAACAACCAGCGGCTGCTGGACTCTGGTTTCCATTTCCGCTATCCGGACTTCCGGGTGGGCTACCAGGAGATGATTACCGAAAAAACCCGGTAGTCCTGGCGAGCCCCCTACCATCGAGTAGGAGGGGGAGTTACCTCCCCCGTCCTCTCACACCACCGGGCATACGG
>OJDK01000082.1_pt1 | contig 68591 bp, 71 predicted proteins | sample 1592791 | NCBI WGS metagenome assembly OJDK01 (sample SAMN05416878, study PRJEB24817) | seawater metagenome | isolation source: Sea water | place: Canada:Atlantic | collected 2013-11
CGGCAGCGTCAGATGTGTATAAGAGACAGAAATAAAATAAAACGCACCAACTACTATGCTTAACTTAATAAGTACAAAAAAGAATTGTTTAGTTTTGTATGGCACGTTAAAATGCATGCCACAAATTAAACCAAAAACTCACAGATGCAGCCACATTTAAAACAATACGTTTTATTATTTATCTTTTTTTGTGCATCACATAATCTAAGTGCACAATTTAGGGAAACAAGCAAATGGAAAGCACTTTTTGCAGTTGGTGTTAATTATCCCACTACCGATGGGTTTGTAAAAGGAACGTATGCAAAATCCGTTAATTTTCCAACAGTAAATATTGGATTACAACATATGTTTAAGCGTCAATATGGTGCAAAACTCGATTTTGGTTTCAACCGATTTAAAAGCGATGATGGTTCGCCTGAGTTTAAAATTAACTACACACGTGTTAATGCCCAGTTTATTTATGATCCTTCTGAATATATTGGTTTTTTGCCCATGCGCATGCGAACAGTTTTATATACTGGTCCTGGATTGGCATTTGTAAAACCTTTGGGCAATTTAGCAGAGAACAAACAGAGTTATTTAAACTTTAATGCTGGTTTTGAATTGCATTATGCCATTAACAAAAAGGTTTCCCTTTACACAGACATTGCTTATTTGTATGGTTTTACGTCTTTAGAAGATTACGATCCTGTATTAGAAGGTTTGGGAGCTTTTAATGGCAGTGTTTTAAACGTTACCTTTGGAGTAGCGGTTTCGTTAAGTGGCTGCCAATATTGCGATTGATATTATGAGTGAGGAAAAAATTATTTTAGGCATAGATCCAGGAACCACTATAATGGGCTTTGGACTTATAAAAATAGCGAGCAAAAAAATGCAGTTTATGCAATTAAATGAGCTTCAACTTAAAAAATATGATGACCACTACCTAAAACTAAAACTAATTTTTGAACGTACCGTAGAATTAATAGACACCTATCACCCAGATGAAATAGCAATTGAAGCTCCATTCTTTGGAAAAAATGTACAAAGTATGTTAAAGCTAGGAAGAGCGCAAGGTGTTGCTATGGCAGCAGGTTTATCGCGCGAAGTTCCAATTACAGAATATGCACCAAAAAAAATAAAAATGGCAATTACCGGAAACGGAAATGCCAGTAAAGAACAAGTTGCAAAAATGCTTCAAGGCATGTTAGGTCTAAAAGAACTGCCCAAAAACTTAGATTCTATGGACGGTTTGGCAGCAGCAGTTTGTCATTTTTATAATCAAGGTAGAGTTGAGGTTGGAAAAAGTTATTCTGGTTGGTCAGCTTTTTTGAAAAAGAATGAAAAGCGTGTTAAAAAATAGACACTTTTTCTCTAATCGTTAGACTATAAAATAATTAAATGAGCGGCATCTACATTCACATACCATTCTGTAAACAGGCATGCCATTATTGCGATTTTCATTTTTCTACCTCCTTAAACAAAAAAGATGAACTTATCTCTGCTTTGGCAAAGGAAATTGAACTCAGAAAACCCGAATTTAAAAACCAAACCGTAGAAACTATTTACTTCGGTGGAGGTACACCAAGTTTACTTTCTAATGCCGAATTACAATTTTTGATTGATTCAATTTATAGCAATTATAATGTCTCACAAAACCCTGAAATAACTTTAGAGGCAAACCCAGATGATTTATCAAAAGATAGAATCATTGATTTGTCAAAAAGCCCAATAAATCGATTATCTATAGGTGTTCAATCTTTTTTTGAAGCCGATTTAAAATTGATGAATCGTGCACACAATGCTAAAGAAGCAAAGTTATGTTTGAGTGAGGCAACAAAGTATTTTGATAATATTTCGGTAGATTTAATTTATGGTGTCCAAGGCGCTTCAAACGAGCAATGGTTGAAAAATATAGAAATAGCATTGAGTTTCAAAATACCGCATATTTCGAGTTATGCCTTAACGGTTGAGCCAAAAACAGCACTTGCGTCTTTTATAAAAAAAGGAATTATTGAAGATGTAAATGACGAGCAAGCCCATGAGCAATTTCATATATTGAAAGAAAAACTAGAAGTGTCAGGATTTATACATTATGAGTTATCAAATTTTGGTAAAGAAGGCTACTTTAGCAGAAACAACTCGGCTTATTGGCAAGGCAAATCGTATTTGGGAATTGGGCCTTCAGCACATTCATTCAACGGAAAACAACGTGGATGGAATGTGAGGAATAATTCAAAATACATTAAAGCTATTCAGAAAAATGAGTTGCCAATTGAGATGGAAACGTTAACCATTACAGATCAATATAACGAGTATGTAATGACTGGTCTTAGAACTATTTGGGGTGTGTCTTTTGATAAAGTAAAAAAAGATTTTGGCCAATCATATAAAGACTATTTGCTTAAAGAGTCAGAAATTTTTATAAATCAACATTTGTTGTATATTGAAGAAGGGCATCTACTAACCACTAAAAAAGGACAGTTTTTGAGTGATGGCATTGCTTCAGAATTATTCAAACTAAATTAAAAATTACAGAAATAAGTTAGTATACATGATAGCAACTATACAATATAATTCAAAAAAACTAAAAGTAGATTTATCAAAACCATTGGATATTTCAATTCCTTTAAAAGGTGATAAATCTAATGTAAATGCGTGGTATTTAGACCATCCTACTATTGCGCCAGAGATTTTGGATGATAAAACCATAAGTGTAGAAAAAGGTGCTTCGGTAAATTTTAATACCATTAATTTTAATCCACATGCGCATGGCACACACACTGAAACTGTTGGTCATATAACAGAAAAATCATATCCCGTAAATAAACATTTAAAACAGTTTTTCTTTTTGGCTGAGGTGATTACCGTTGCTCCAGAAAAGTATATAAAAGACAATATGATTTCTAAAAAGCAAATTCAATTTGCTTTAGGGAACAAAAAGCGAGATGCATTGGTAGTACGGACAATGCCAAATATAAAAGACAAAAAATCGAGACAGTATTCACATACCAATTGGACGTATTTTAAAAAAGAGGCCATTGAGTTGTTGGTAAAAAAAGGGATAAATCATCTTTTGGTAGATTTACCGAGTATTGATAGGGAAGAAGATGGAGGCGAGTTAAATTCCCATAAAGCCTTTTGGAATTTTAATGGAAAAATAAGAACAGATGCAACAATTACAGAGTTAATTTATGTGCCTAATAAAGTTAAGGATGGAACTTATTTGCTCAACCTTCAAATTGCACCATTCGAGAACGATGCAACTCCCAGTAAACCTGTTTTGTATAGAATAATAGATTAAATGTAATTTTCCTTAAAACTTATACATTGGAAACATTTTTTATAATAATCATAAGTATTTTAGTTACACTTGGGTTGGTCACTATTTTCAAACAATGGAAAACCAATAAGAAGACCAATGCACAATCGGTTTTACTTTTAGACAAAATTAAACGTGTGTGTAAGTTTATAACTGTTGAGGGTGACTTCGCTGAAATTTACCATTACGAAGATGTAAAGGCAAAGTTTTTAAAATTGGTTTCTAGCCGAAAAAAAGCACTTGTAGTTATAAATGCAAAGGCTTATGTAGGATTTGATTTGGGTAAAGTTGAAATGCGATCTAATCTAAAAACAAAGGTTGTAATGCTGTCACATTTTCCCCAGCCCGAAGTGCTATCGGTAGAAACTAACATTAATTATTATGATAAAAGAGACGGCATGTTTAACAAGTTTGAAGCAGCCGATTTAACTGAGCTACAAACAAAAGCAAAACAACATATATTAGATAAAGTTCCGGAAAGCGGATTGTACAATGTGGCAAAACAAGAAGCTTTAGAGGCTATTCAACTCATTGAAAACTTAGTAGAAACCATTGGGTGGACTTTAGATTATTCTGCTTTAAAAATAGACAATGAGGATAAAAAACTTGAAGAAAGGAGGCAATCTTAAGTGCTATGAACATAGAAGAATATAGAAATTATTGCCTCAGCAAAAAAGAGGTTACTGAGCATTTTCCCTTTGACGAAGACACCCTTGTTTTTAAAGTTTTAGGAAAAATGTTTGCATTAGCCTCGCTTAAAAAGTGGGAAAGCGGTGAAGGTTTTATCAACTTAAAGTGCGATCCAGGATATGCTCAAGAACTCAGAGCAGATTACAATAGTATTAAACCTGGTTACCATATGCATAAAAAATTATGGAACAGCGTATATATTCACTCGGGTGAATTGCCAGCTAGTTTAATAACCAAGCTAATTGACCACTCTTATGATATGGTGGTAAAAGGATTACCCAAAAAGTTGAGAGAAACGCTCAATTAATTCTACATTTACATCTTACAAAATATTATGTCTTTAGAAAGAGAATTACAAAAGCGCAGCAATGCTAAATGCGAACTTTGTGGAAACGAAGAAAACCTATCCGTCTATACAGTTCCAGATATTAAAGAAAACAGTCTTCAAACTAATTTGTATGCATGTAAAATTTGCATTTTACAAATGGAAGATTCTGAAAAAATAGAACCTAACCATTGGCGTTGTTTAAACGAAAGCATGTGGAGTGAGCATGATGCTGTAAAGATAATGGCTTGGAGGATGTTGCATACAATTGATGAAGATTGGACACAAGATTTATTGAATATGATGTATTTAGAAGAGGATGTCTTAGAGCTAGCAAAAGCATCGGGAGATGGTGAAGATGACGAAAACAAATTAATTCATAGAGATGTAAACGGTGTTATCTTAGAGCATGGAGATTCCGTAATTTTAATAAAGGATTTAAAAGTAAAAGGTTCTAGTATGGTAGCCAAGCAAGGCACTGCTGTTAGAAATATCCGATTAGATCATGAAAACGAAACCTATATTGAAGGCAAAGTTGATGGGCAACAGATTGTAATTATTACTGAGTATGTAAAGAAACTTTAATCTTCTTTATCGTTCTTTTTAAATAAACCCAAACCTAAGGGAAACATAAATACCAAAAACAGATACTTGCCAGTAACTAATCCATAAATGATAATGGCTGCTAAAACTATCCATAATATTAGTTTATAACTATAGTTCATGTTGCAAAAATAATTGTCTGATTTCAAAAGCGAAAAACTTCTCCTTAATATGTTAGAAATTAGACCTACTTGCGAAAACTGTAACAAAAAATTACCTTACAATTCTTCTGAAGCTATGATTTGTACTTTTGAATGCACCTTTTGCCAAGACTGCGTTACATTACTGCAGCAGGTTTGTCCAAATTGTAGAGGTGGTTTTGAAAAGCGACCTATAAGACCAAAACAGCTTTTAAAGAAATATCCTGTTTCAAATGTGGTGGTTCACAAACCAGTAAATATTTTAAATTATAAAAATAGCCTAAAGACTAAATTTTAGTAAAGTATTTACTCACATATTAGTATTCTGAATTTGTGTTGTTTATCGAAAAAAAAGAACAGTTACTTCTAATTATCTAGTCAATATCACCATTTGTCGATTTTATAACTATACTGCTCTGATAATTAGCATCTTTATGTAGTCCCTAAGACTGATAGCACCAAATTTACTGATTAATAGCCCTTGAATATTGTCGAACATAAAAAACTATTTATTATGGAATTACAAATTACAAACTACAACAACAGCTTTAAAATAAAGGGCACGTTGAACAAATTGAATTTAAGAACCTTCAATTCACATTTCTCAAATATTTTTGAAAAATTAGATGATGTCTTAATCAATATCGAAAACGTAGAGAGCATAGATAGAGCAGGTGTAATGGCACTCGCCAGATTGCATAACGAATCTATCAATAAAGCAAAACGATTATCTATAGTTGGCTTTGGCTGTAAGGAATTATACGACCATTTTAAGACCCAGAATGAAACTGTAGCTGCATAATTAGCTAAAGCTAAAAAAATTCACAAAAAATAAAGTGTTTCCAATACTTCTATGGTGATAGATAGTAGTATTTAGATTTACTTTATTTTTTTATGTCTGCACGTGAACTTAACACGACATATCTGCAACTATTTTCCACTCACCATTAATTTTTTTGAAGATAATAATAAAAACACCATCTGCATTTCCTACTTCTCGTTTTAGATGATATTCACCCATAACCCAATAATTGTCGCCTTCAATTTTTGAAATATCATTGATTACAAAATTTAGTGTTCCGCTTTCGGCTTTTGTAGGATAGCCTTTTTTATAATTATCTAGTGTATTTTGCCAACCTTTAGTTAAGCCATTACTGCCGTAAAATTTAAGAGAATCACTTTTCCAGTAGCCATCCATAAAACCTTCAAGATCATGGTTGTTCCATGCAATTTCTTGAGCTTCCATAACAAGTCTTATTTCTGCTTCAGCACTATTGAAATCTGTATTTCGTTGTTCTAACGATTCTGTATTTACATCGGCTTTAATACTAATACAACCAAAGCAAAGAAGTGCCAATAAAAAAGAAGAAAAATATTTCATATAGAGAAAGTTTAATTTTTTGAACTTAAAGGTAACGAACCTGTTTTAATTATTTTGTGCGTTGGTTTTTTGGGTATCCAAATGTAAACAAGATTTATCTATTAGGAATACTGCTTCCTAAAGCACTCCCTTTTGCTTCTTTAAAAAAGCATCTGCTTGGTATTGCATTAATTCGCGCGCTTTTTTGCGTTTGTAGTTCATTACGTCTTCTTCATCTGCAATCTCATTGTACACTTTATTGTTAATATCGTTATCCGTTTTTAACAATAGTTTGCGCTCTGCAACTTGTTGTGCTGTCCAAGTTTTAATGATTGTTTCCTGATCTTGTAAACGAAAATCAAATTCACCTTTTGGAGATAATAGTTTCGCAATTATTGGTGAAGTTTCAATTGCTAAAAACAGCAGAAATATAAAGAATGAGGGCAACCATGGTAATTTTCCTAATGCTGTAATTCTGGCCATTAAGCCATCAAAATTGTCAATGATAGGTTGGGAATCAGTCACATTAGCTTCATAAGAGCTTTGAAGTGAATTGATCTGGCTTTCAATAGTTGCAATCTTAGCTTTGTTATCGGTTTTCAACTGTTGCAATTCGGCCAAGGCAGCATCATGCTTCTCTCGTTTCTCTTTATAAACAGGCCCTTTTCCCAATAGTTTGGTGCCAGCTGTACCTTCAGCCTCAGAAATGTAAGTGCTATAAAGTGCATTGACTTCGGTTTCCTTATTATTTATTTCAGATTGAAGTCCTGAAATTTGATTTTCAAGCTCTGTTATTTTGGGATTGAATTGTTGTGCAATTTGGTTTTGGTTTGTTAAGGTTAGATCATTTTTTTGTTCTAATAAAACCTGATTAATTTCCTTTTCAAAAATCTTGAGTTCCAAAGGTTTTGAAATAACAACGGCAATGATTATAGCTAGGAAAATCCGTGGAGTCGCTTGAATAATTTCATCTATAAAATTATCTCTTTTTTTAATGGTGGAAACAATGTAACGGTCTAAATTAAAAATAAGCAAACCCCAAATTAAGCCAAAGAAAATAGATGAAATGAGATTGTCAAAAACTGTATAAAGGGCATAACTAGCAGCAATTGTTGCCATTGCAGCAGTGAAGAAAACGGTAGCTCCAATACCTGCATACTTGTTTTGCTCACCAATGGAGCATTCTTCTAAAATATCGGTATCAGCTCCCGAACAAAGGATAAAAAATTGTTTTAACATGATTGATTGTTTTTTGATTGACAGTATATTAGAACGCTAAAAGTTATGTTTTGTTACATTTTTAAACGAAAAAAGCCTCGAGTAACGAGGCTTTAAGTAGAATTTGATTTTTAAACTCTAATCTTCAATCCAAAATTTTACATATCCTTTTTTATTTTGAATATTAGAGTGGACACTTATTTTTGGATTATCCTTGGTTATTTTGAGAATTTCCTCATAAGAAACTTTTTTGTCTTCAAAATAGTATGTTATGTCATTATTCTTTAGATTTTTCACAAATTCATGGGCTGATTTAGGAGTTGGAGGAGGCGGAGGAAGAACCTTACCTTCTTTATCAGTGATATAGCCATCTTTATTATAATATGTTTTTTCCCCTCTGTAAACAGTAAAATAATGACTCTCCCCATTTTCTAACATTTCAAAACCAGACTCAACACCTTTAGGAGTTTCTTTTATAATTTCATTTAAAGTTTTCTTTTTACCATTCTTGTATTGTGCTGCCTTTGTTGGTGGTGGAGGTGGTGGTGGAACTTCTCCTCCATTCTTTTTTGTTTTTGGAACTTCTGGAGCTGGAGGAGGTGGAGGTGGTGGAGGAAGATGAGGCCAAGCTTCAGCATTTTCTCTTTGTTCTTTAGACATTAGTTCTCTATAGATTCTATAGTACTTATCGTAATCTTTTTGTTTAATTATTGGGTATTGGTTTTTGTCATTATTAGCTTCCGATTTTCTTACTACCTCATTTATTTTTTTTGCCCAAGTATTGTATTCTGCAACTTGTTTTGGTGTTGCTTTTTGTTGATTGTTGATTTCGTTTCTTGGTTTATCATATTTTGCTGGTATAGGTGGTGGCATCAGAATATAATAAGACTTCAATTCTTCCTCTGTAAATTGATTATATAATTTTGTAGCCTGGTTATACAGAATTTTAAGCTCAGTATTATCTGTTTGTGGCCCATTTATATACTTTTTAATAGCTTTGGAATATGTTTTGGACAATGCTTTATAGTCATTTACAAAAGCTTCTTTATAGAATTTATTAAAGCCATCTTTAGTGTATAAACTAAATTGAAAGGGTTGAGGAAATTTTTCGCTTAGCGCATTTTTATGAACCTTAGAACCCATGTAATATACAATGTCTTCTGGCGAGTAATTGTTTAATTTAGTATTTGATATTGATTTTTTATCTAACCAAAGGGCGAATTTGTCTTTGTTTTTCCAAGATTCAAATTGGCTTTTTGAAGGGGTTTTAGGTTCAACCGAATATAATTTAGGAATTATTTCCTTAAGAAAAGGATGCAATTCAACCGAATTGCGCTGCTGTTCATTCATGAGGTCATAGATAGCAGCTAAACGCTCGTGTGTACCAACAGGTATAATTATATTTGAAGAACTTTTTAATTTGTCAATCCAATTTCTATACTCTTGCATGAGTTTTTCTGATGCACCTTCATTCTGCTCCTCGTTTTCAACTTGCAAAACTTGTAACGTTTCTGTCGGTTCTCTTTCAACATATTTTGTTTCAGCAAAACTGTAAAAAAGAAATGCAATAATTGGGAGCAACACTAAAGTGCTCAACCAAATTCTGGTTTTTGATGTTTGTGTTTTCATAACTGTAAATCGTTTTTTGATGGATGAATAATTAATGGCACTTGCCAATTCATAATGTGGAGTGCTTGATGAAAATTGTAATAATATATTTTGATAGTTTTTAGTGGCAATACCTTGATTTAAAACTGCTTGGTCTGCCAAAAATTCGTGATTCAGTTTTATGTGATGTTTCAGTATGTAGATCAATGGGTGAAACCAAAATACAATCTGTAGTAGTTCCATGACCAAAATATCAATACTGTGCAATTGCTTGGCGTGTGTTTCCTCGTGCAGCATCACTTCTTTAGGGATGTTCTGTTTTTCAAATTTTGATTGATTATAAAATATATAGTTGAAAAATGAATGTGGAATGCGATACTCTTTCAATAATACATAAATAAAAGAACGTTCAACTATAGTTTTACTGCTTGAAATCCGTCGGTACATTTTAGCAAGATTCACAATAAATCTGATGCAAAAGAGGGAAACTCCAAAACCGTATATGAGCCAAAGGACAGTTTCTAAATCTAAAAATTGAAGTTGACCTTGAGGAGTTTCTGTTAGCTCCGTTGGAAATGCCATTGGCAGAGTTTCAAAATCAGAAACAACAGGTTCAACATATTCCTTAATGGTTAATTTAGGAATAACCAAAGCCACAACCATTGCACCCAATAAATAATAACGCTTTAGGTGGTGAAAACTCTGCTTTTCTAACAACAATACGTAAAGTAACCAAAGCAATAACAAACAACCCGAAAATTTTAAAAGGTAAGTTTCCATAACTACTTGTTTTCAATTTCTTTATCAATAATGGCTTTTAATGCTTCTAGTTCCTTTTTTGTAAAATCTGTTTTGCGTGTAAAAAAGGATGCGAATTGCGATGCACTATCGTTAAAAAAGGTTTTAATAAGGCCGTTTACGTGTTTAGAAAAGTAATCTTCTTTTTTAACCAGAGGATAATATTCTCTTGATTTCCCGAAGGTTTTATAATCTACGAATCCTTTGCCAATCATGCGTTTCAATAATGTTGCAACCGTTGTGGTTGCAGGTTTTGGTTCTGGATAAATATCTAGTAGGTCTTTCATAAAAGCTTTTTCGAGCTTCCAGAGGTATTGCATAAGCTGTTCTTCGGTTTTGGACAATTCCATGTTCTACAAGTTTAGAGTTTACTCTACAAATGTAGAATAAAAATTTGGATTTCAAAATAAATGAATCGAAAATTTAGTAAATCCGTACCTTTGATTTTTTTAAAAGTCCCTAAAATGATGAACAAATCAATTTTAATAGCCCTTTTTTTCTTCAGCGTTAATGTGTGCTTATCCCAATCTGTTCAGGATATTATTGATCAAGTGAGTACAGATAATATTCAACAAAGTGTTGCCGAGCTTTCAGGTGAGCAACCAGCTGTAATTAATGGTTCATCACAAACCATAAGTAGTAGAGTAGAAACTAATAACGATTTGGCAGCAACCTATATTGAAGAGCGTTTATCTGCTTTGACAAATTTGGATGTTGAAATTCAGAATTTTAATACCAATGGAAAAAATATAATTGCAACTCAATTGGGTAAGACCAATGCTGATGATGTTTACATTATCTGCGCACATTACGATTCTGTTACTACATTCTGTGCAGATGATAATGCCACTGGTGTTTCTGCTGTTTTGGAAATAGCCCGAATTTTATCAACACAGTGTACCGATAAAACAATTGTATATGCACTTTGGGACGAGGAAGAAGTAGGGCTAAGAGGTTCTAATTTTTATGCGCAACAAGCTGCAGACACTTCAAATGGAAATGCTCGTGATAACATTTTGGGTGTAATAAACATGGATATGATAGGGTATGATGGAGATGCTCCAGGAACAGATGGAGATAATGAGTTTGACATTGATGTTCGCAACATTGCAAATTCTATTGCCATAAAAGATGATTTACTTAATCTCTTGAATACGTATTCTTTTGATTTGAGCGCAATTGTTGTTAACCCTGGAACATCGGCCAGCGATCATTCCCGATTTTGGAATCAGGACTATTCTGCTGTTTTAGTTGGTGAATCATGGGAAACCGACGACCAAACTCCAGATTATCATTCTTCTGGTGACCGAGCAGAAGATTTAGATTTTCAGTATATGACAGAACTCACAAAATTAGTAGCTAGTTACATTGCAACTAAAGCAAACTTATTAACTATAGACAACACAATTTCTCAAAATGCTGATAATTTATCGGCAAATGATAATTCAGAAAATTCAAGTTATCAATGGATTGATTGTAATACCAATAGCGTAATTGATGGTGAAAACAATCGTGTTTTTACTCCTACCTCATCAGGAAACTATTCTGTTTTGGTTAGTGACAGTACTTGTTCTGAACAAAGTGATTGCCTAGCTTTTACCCTTTTAAATACCAAAGAATTTACAACTTCAGAAATACTGGTGTACCCAAATCCGGTATCCTCTGTTTTAAAGGTTGAAAATAATACAGGATTAGACGTGGATATTTTAATAAATGATATTTCAGGAAAAGTGATTCATTCTTCTAAATCAAAAAATGCTTCCATAGAAATTGATGTAAAAAATAAAGCAACAGGGATTTATTTTGTTACGATTTCTTCGAACTTAAAATCTTCAACATTTAAAATTTTAAAAGAATAATTATTTTTTCATTTCAGTAAAATACTTATAAAACCAAGGAATGGTTTCTATGCCTTTAAGATAATTCCAAACTCCAAAATGTTCGTTTGGAGAATGTATAGCGTCACTGTCTAAGCCAAAGCCCATTAAAATGGTTTTGCTCTTTAATTCCTCTTCAAAAAGTGATACAATAGGAATACTGCCTCCACTTCGTTGTGGTATTGGAGTTTTGCCAAAGGTTTCTTCGTAAGCTTTCGATGCTGCTCTGTACCCAATGCTATCAATTGGTGTAACGTAACCTTGTCCACCGTGATGCGGATTTACTTTAACTTTCACACCTTTTGGTGCTATATTTTCAAAATGAGTTTTGAACAATGTTGTGATTTCTTCCCAATCTTGGTTTGGTACTAAACGCATTGAAATTTTTGCATAAGCTTTACTTGCAATAACAGTTTTTGCTCCTTCTCCAGTATAACCTCCCCAAATTCCGTTGACATCTAAGGTTGGTCTAATTGAGTTTCGTTCGTTAGTAGTATAGCCTTCTTCTCCATAAACTGCATCAATATCCAAAGCATCTTTATAGTTTTCTAAAGAGAAAGGTGCTTTTGCCATTTCTGAACGTTCTGCGTCAGACAGGTTTTCAACCTTATCGTAAAATCCAGGAATGGTGATATGGTTGTTTTCATCATGAAGTGAAGCAATCATTTTAGTTAACACGTTGATAGGGTTTGCAACAGCACCACCATATAAGCCCGAGTGTAAATCACGATTTGGACCAGTGACTTCAACTTCAACATAGCTTAAACCTCGTAACCCTGTGGTAATTGAAGGTACATCTTTTGCAATCATACCAGTATCTGAAATCAAAATGACATCATTTTCTAATTTTTCTCTATTTGCGGCAACAAATTTTGAAAGGTTTACGCTACCAACTTCTTCTTCACCTTCTATCATAAATTTCACATTACACGGCAGCTCATTATTAGCTGTCATATATTCCATGGCTTTAACATGCATGTACATTTGCCCTTTATCGTCACAAGCTCCTCTGGCAAAAATAGCACCATCAGGATGGAGCTCTGTGTTTTTAATCACAGGATCAAAAGGTGGTGATAACCATAAATCTAAAGGGTCTGGTGGCTGTACGTCGTAATGTCCATAAACCAGAACGGTTGGTAAGCTTTTATCAATTATTTTTTCTCCGTAAACTATTGGATATCCATCCGTTTCACATATTTCAACATGTTCGCAACCTGCTTTCTCTAAACTAAGTTTTATGACTTTGGCAGTTTCTAAAACATCAGCTTTATAAGCTGAATCTGCACTGATTGAAGGAATTTTTAAAATAGCAATGAGTTCATCTAAAAAACGTTGTTTGTGTTCTTTTATATAGGAATTAATGTTTTGCATAAGATTATTTGGTTTCTAACAAAAATAAGAAAAACAATCTCTAAATATTTCTTCTTTAAATGCTATTTGAATATTGAAACTATTGTTTATATTTGCATCCCGTTTTTACGGGAACTTATTGCGGGCGTGGTGGAATTGGTAGACACGCTAGACTTAGGATTTAACCTAAGAAAAAGTGTTAAAATATTTAAAATGCGGATGTGGTGGAACTGGTAGACACGTCAGACTTAGGATCTGATGCCGCGAGGTGTGCAGGTTCGATTCCTGTCATCCGCACAAAAGCCGAAGAGAAATCTTCGGCTTTTTCATTTTAAAAAATGGGATTTTCTTCACGATTTTTGACCTTGGGTACAACATAGGTACAACATTTTACCTTTTTTCAGAACTGAATTGGCTTTAGTACTATATCCATTCATTTGATAACAAATCCTATTTTCTGTATTGAGGATTAATAAATTTTAGGTTATCTCAACCTCTGTTCTTCGTTTGAGGGGTTTATTATCATACAATATACACGCAAGGTAAACTCGTAAAATACTTCCATCAAAAGACTACGGCATAAAACCAACGCTTAAGCCCCTACTCATTTATTCCGTTTCCTTTTGAGCCAAGATTTTATCTTCCGTTTGGTTTCTGCTCAAATATTGTTTAATCAAAAATTTGAGTATTATGACAACAAAAGCGAGTACCAAAATGAAGCGCAGTAGAGCGAAATCTACTGCCAAGAAAGAAGTAAACGGAAAGAAATCCGAAGTACTTCAAATTCAGAACTTACCATTGGGTAAAATCAAGCCTGACCTTGAACAGCCCAGAAAAACTTTTAATGATGATGCCTTGCAGCAGCTTTCTGAGAGTATCGAAAAGCACGGTGTGTTGCAGCCAATCACGGTAAGGCAACTAAATGGCCATTATATCATCGTGATGGGCGAACGCCGATATCGTGCGAGCAAGCTTGCAGGAAAAAAGACCGTACCCTGTATCGTAAGAACTTATGAGAACAATGATGTTCTGGAAGTTCAAATCATCGAAAACCTGCAAAGACAGGATGTTGAACCGACCGAAGAAGCCGATGCGATTGCTTACCTAAGTGAGAAGTATTCACCTACCGAAATTGCGAAGCGATTGGGTAGAACGGATAACTTCATCAGACAGCGTTTGAAACTGGCCGGATTAATTGATGGTTTCAAGCATTTTGTACGCAATGGCGAAATGACCATTTCCTTGGGCGTAGGCGTGGCACTTTTTGAACCGGAAGAGCAACAGATGATGTTGGAAACGATGGGCGAGGATTTTAATGCACATCAGATAAACAGGATGATTAAAGACCAGACATACTATTTGGAAAAAGCATCTTTTGATGTAGCCGATAAAAAATTGGTCCCAAAAGCTGGGTCTTGTGTTGAATGTCCTTTCAATGCCGCAAATCAAGGCAATCTGTTCGGCGAAGGAAAGATGGTCTGTACGAAAGCAGCCTGTTTTGAAACGAAGAAAAGCAAATCGCTCTTGAACCTGATTGAAAAATCCAAGAAAGAGAATATCCTTCTAATTCCTGAAATACGACAGTATTGGGCAGATGACGAAAACAATAAGCTCATTATATCCCAATTGGTAAAGAACGGATTGAAAGTTTATTTACTGGACGATGTTGAAATTATAGAGAATCCGATTGAGCCAACAATCGAAGCTATTCAGAAAGAATATCAACATTACGATTATTCTGAAGATGAATTAAAGGCAGAATTGGATGAAGCAATGCAAAATTATAAAGAAGCATTGGAAAAATTCAGTTCAGCAAAAGAAGAAGGATTTAAAAACGGTATTGTGTTCCATCCCGATTCATTCCAGCACAAGGAAATTTTTGTAAAGATTGTTGAAAAATCAAAGAACGATTCTACGGAATATTCGGCACCATTGGCGAACAGAAAAATGGCAGATTGTACGCCTGAAGAACAAATCGTAAAAATTAACGAAAGGGAAATCCGTAAGAAGCAAATTGAGAATAACAAGCAGTTTGAAGAAGTGGTTCAGATGATTCGTGAAACGAAATACGTTGATACAAAGAAAACACTTTCAACAGATGAAATGGTGGCATTCTCGATATCGCTATTTGAGAACAATGTGGACTATATGAGCCAACAAAAGTATTTCTCAAAGTTCTTGGGCGACACTTTAAAGATGACCAAAGTTGAAATGGTCGAGAATTTCAAGAAGAAATTCAAAAAGGAAATCTTCCATAAGCTGATACGGTATATGCTCACGAAACAAGTTCATTTTGGCGAAAGCAATCACGTCAATAATCTGACAAACATTTCATTCTACAGCGCAATGCAAGGATATTACAAATCCAAGATTGCCGGCATAGAAAAGGAATATGCCGAAAAACGAGACAAGCGTGAAGCACGTTTGAAAGAGCGTATCACAGTTCTTGAAAAGCAAATTAAGGAACTCAACGATTAGCTTTTGTTGTTTGGAGAAGGGTCGGCATTCGTGCTGGCCCTTTTTCTTTTTTATGATAGTGTTTTGAAAGTTGGGTTCATAAGGAAGGGGTTATCAATCAATAGTTAGTGCAAAGGTAAACTCGTAAAATACACCCATCAAAAGACTACGGCATAAAGCCCACGCAACACCCTACGCTTATTTATTCCGTTTCCTTTTGAGCTGAGATTTTAGCTTCCGTTTGGGTACTGCTCAAATATTGTTTAATCAAAAAATTTCATTATGAAACGAACATTCGAACATCCTAAAATTTCGCTACAAGAAGCTGAAATACATTATCAACAAAGTAGTGAAAATTACAGCATTGATAGTGCTGAAAGTCATATGGCGTATTACAGGGACAAGCATCCCAGCCATTACAAAGTATTGTTAGAAAATGTTTAATTAAAAATCAAAATTATGAAATGTAAAAATTGCAAATCCTCGGAAGCGCTAATCGATAGCGACTCAATGTATAGTAGTCATCTCTGTCTTGACTGCGGATACTATTACAAGGAAGATGGCCAAGAAGAAATTGAAATTTTGCCTTTCTGCTTATTGGTAATAGACGACGTGCTATATCAGCCAATTGCAGCAATGAAAGCGTTGTTGAACATACTTAGAACTTACCGAGCGAAGAAAGAGCGGAATAAGATTGTCCTTAGAAAATTCTTTACTGAAACATCGACATTCAAGGAAAAAACATTTTTTCTGTAAGGTCGAATCCAAATGATAAAAAATGAGGTCAGTCTCTAAAATCGGCCTCTATAATGTCTAATTAAAAATCAAATATTATGTATTTAAAAAATCTGCAACAGGATGAAATCTTTGTTCCATCAGAAATGAAATCCTTAAAAAGTCTGACACAGATGGAATCTCGAAGAGGGCTTGAAAATGCCATTATTTCAAATGGCAAAATCGTCAATGTGGTCTCGAACAGTTATGGCCATATTCCAAACCAACTGTTCTTCAAGAAAGCCGAGGAGATGTTAACCGATGCACAACTGAATTTCCACAAACGCACCATAAACAAGAATGATAGGTCGTTCATTACTGACTTTATTATCGATGACAAAAGCCAGTTTACTGTCAAGAACGATAAAGATTTGATACTTCCGATGCTTCGGTTCAAAAACTCGTATGACGGAAGTGAAAAGACCTCTGGTCACTTTGGGTTTTATAGAGAAGTGTGCTCAAATGGTCTGCACGTTTCACAGGCTGAAATCGAGTTTTCCATAAAGCACAGTAAGAACAATACGCACTTAATTATGCCGAGGTTGAACAATCTTTTCGATAAATTTCTGGACAACGAATTCTACACCATTACCAAGAAATTCGACAAGATGAAGGAATTTAAAATCATCGACACACAAGAATTTGTGAAAGCGATTCTTGACAGAACGAAATTGTTCAGATATGAATGTAGCGACAAGAATAGCGACCCTTCAAAAAAGTCTCGTGAGGTCATAGAAATCTTGAACTACGAAGCCTTGCTACTGAATGAAGAACCAAATCTGTGGTTAGGTTACAATGCATTCAATTCAGTACTTCATAACGTTTTGAAGAAAAGCTTCGGCCAACAAGAACGGTTAGATAAAAAGCTGTTTGATGAAGTCTATGCTATGGCATAAAGTTAATATAGGTTTGTCCAGTACCTCAAACTGGATTTTTTCTGCCTTACCATTTTGCAACACAGTTGCACCAAAATATTTTTATCTTTGCATTGTGAAAGTTGTAGCAATCATACTATCGTTTTATTTTTTGGCACTCAATGTAGTGCCTTGTAGCGATGCGACAAATAGTGCCGATGATACCCAAGTTGTTACAGTAATTGATATTGATGGCGACCACGACCAAGACTGTGAGTTATGCTCGCCTTTCTGTCAATGTCATTGCTGCCACGTTCATACCATAAATTTTGGGCTTGCTGCTTTTGAGACGCTACAGCCTGCTATTCCTCAAGAATTCTTTGCCCATTTCGATGACCTTGGCAAAGATATTCCCCATTCCCTTTTTCAGCCACCTCGGGCATAATTCAGTTTTCATAGGATAACTATATCCTTTTTTGAAGTTTTCCTAATGGGAATGCTCAACTATGTTTTTGCTACGCGAAAACGCAAACTCGTTTTTTAACTGAATTAATACATTAATCTATGATTAACAGAATCATTGATTTTTCAATCAATAACAAATTCATCATTGGTCTGTTCACGTTGACTCTTATAGGAGTTGGCATTTGGTCAATGGCAACAGTAAACCTTGGGTCTGTCCCAGATATTACCAATAATCAGGTGCAGGTCATCACGCAATCGCCCAATCTGGGAACGGAAGATATTGAACAGTTCGTAACCTATCCCGTAGAACTATCTATGGGTAATTTACCAGGCGTTACAGAAATAAGATCTATCTCACGCTTTGGCCTTTCCGTAGTTACTATCGTTTTTGAAGACGATATGGGAACCTATCTTCCTCGACAGCTGGTACAGGAAAAACTAAACGAACTGGGCGAATCTATCCCTGAAAAATTTGGAAGTCCATCTATGGGTCCCATCTCTACTGGTTTAGGTCAAATCTATGAATACACTATAAAGCCAGAGGAGGGTTTTGAAAACAAGTATTCGCCTATGGAACTGCGCACCGTGCAAGATTGGGTTATCAAGCGACAACTCACATTACTGGAAGGCGTGGTAGAGGTCAACTCTTATGGAGGCAGTATTAAACAGTACGAGGTCGCTGTCAACCCAGATAAGTTGAATAGTTTGGGTATTAGTATTTCACAAGTGTATGAGGCTCTCGCTCGGAACAATGTGAATACAGGCGGTGCTTACATAGAAAAAAATAAAATGTCAAATTTCATAAGAGGTGAAGGTCTTATTCGCTCTTTGGAAGACATCAAGAATATCTCGATTATCAACGAAGGCAACATTCCCGTAACTATTGGAGATGTTGCAACACGCGTCCATTTTGGGAATCAGGTACGTTATGGTGCTTTTACGCAAGACGGTAAGGAAGCCGTGGGAGGAATAATAATGATGCTAAAAGGTTCAAACCCTAATGCGGTTATTCAAAATGTTAAGAATCGTATGGCAGAAATTGAAAAATCCCTGCCAGAAGGTCTCACTATCGCCCCTATCATTGATCGTAGTGAGCTAATTGCCAGAACGACCGATACCGTTAAAACCAATTTACTGGAAGGCGCCCTAATCGTGATATTTGCCCTTGTTTTATTGTTGGGTAGTTTAAGAGGTGGCATCATAACGGCCACGACCATACCGTTGTCCTTGCTTTTTGCCTTTATATTAATGAAGCAATTTAATGTATGGGCAAACTTAATGAGCTTGGGAGCTATTGATTTTGGGATTATCATAGATGGTGCGGTAATTATTATAGAAGGAACGGTTTATGAGATCCAAAAACGGATTAGGTCTGGCAAGCTAAAATTCAATCAAGGCGTGATGGATAAAGTGGCTTATGATGCAGGAAGCACGATGATGGGTTCCGCTTTTTTTGGACAGATAATTATCCTCATCGTTTTTACGCCTATACTTTTTCTAACTGGTGTAGAAGGTAAAATGTTTAAACCTATGGCATACACCTTTGGGTTTGCAATGATAGGTGCCATCATCTTGTGTCTCACGTATGTGCCTATGATGGCAGCGCTTTTTATGAAACCAGTACAAAATACCAAAAACTGGTTCGGCAGGTTTGAGCGCTGGCTCGAAAAAATAAGTGATAAAATTATAGGTGCTATTCATAGTGCATATATGCCATTATTAAAGGGAGCCCTTAAACTAAAACTTATTGTTTTATCAGCTGCTGCCGTATTACTTCTTATTGCTGGTTTTATCTTTTCTAATATGGGTGGAGAATTTGTGCCCCAGCTTGATGAAGGAGATCTAGCAATGCAAGCGCTCATTAGACCAGGAAGTTCATTATCCGAATCTATTGAAGTTTCCAAGAAAATAGAAACTATCCTATTAGAAAGTTTCCCTGAAATCAAGACGGTAACTGCTCGTATAGGTGTTGCAGATATTCCTACCGATCCTATGCCTATGGATATTGCAGATATGTACATCATCCTAAACAAGGATATGGACGAGTGGACAACAGCTTCTACTAAAGAAGGTTTGATAGATGCTATAAGAGATAAACTGGATGATGAACTCGTGGGTGTAAATTTAGTTTTTACCCAACCAGTAGAGTTACGATTTAACGAGCTGTTAGAAGGCGTAAGAGAAGATATTGCTGTAAAGCTGTATGGCGAAGATTTAGATGTGTTATCACAAAAGGTTCAGGAAATGGCAGCGATTATACAGACCGTTCCTGGCGCTGGTGATGTGAGTGCAGAACGAACTGCAGGATTACCACAGATGACCGTAAAATATAAGCGTGATAAAATGGCGCAATATGGACTGGATATTCAAAAAGTAAATGATTACATAAGTACCGCATTCGCTGGCGGAACCGCAGGAGTAATTTTTGAAGGCGAGAAACGATTTGATCTCGTGGTACGATTTGATGAAAGCCATAGAAAAAGTATCGATGACCTACGCAATATGTATATCGATCTTAAGGATGGCAATCAGATACCCATTATCGAAATAGCCGAAATTGAATACGTCCCTGGACCTATGCAAATTTCACGTGACAATACGTATAGAAGAACCTACGTAGGTGTAAATGCAAGAGGCAGGGATGTGGAGTCTGTAGTAAAAGATATTCAGCAAAAATTAGATGAAGAACTGGACTTGCCATCAGGCTATTATATTACCTATGGTGGCGAGTTTGAAAATCTACAAAGCGCAAAGGATCGTTTGATAATCGTTGTACCCATCGCCCTGTTTTTAATATTTATACTGCTGTACTTTGCCTTAAAATCCTTTTCACAATCGCTAATGATTTACATAGCGATTCCCTTGGCGGCCATCGGTGGTGTGTTTGCCCTATGGTTGCGGGATATGCCATTTAGTATTTCGGCAGGTGTCGGCTTTATTGTGCTATTTGGTGTTGCAGTTCTTAACGGACTGGTACTTATAAACCGATTTAATTCTTTAAAAGAAGAAGGTGTGATAAGTATAAAGGATAGAATATTTCAAGGGACTAAAGAACGTATTCGTCCCATTATGCTCACGGCCACCACTGATATTTTCGGCTTTTTACCTATGGCATTTTCCACATCGGCCGGTGCAGAAGTCCAACAGCCGCTCGCTACGGTAGTTATCGGTGGAATGCTTACAGCTACGCTGCTCACGTTGGTCGTGCTTCCCGTACTATATACCTTTATAGAAAAGAGACGCGAGCGCAAAGAGCAGAATAAGATTGGTTCGTTTAATCCGCAAGGCTTGACTACGATTTTGATAGTTGGTTTTATGTTAGGTGGCACCGCTTTCGCGCCTGCCCAGAGCGCAGTCGAAGGGAGAGCGCAACAATCACAAGCACCTGTGCAAGATCTCATTGCTAAGGACAGCATCACGCCCATCACATTATCACGAGCTGTAGAAATTGCCAAAGAAAATTATCCTGTACTCAAAGCAAGCCAACTCGAAATCGAAAGACAGAATGCACTCTCAGGCAATGCCTACGACTTCGGTAGTACACAGATCTTTACGGGTGGCGAAGAAGTGGCCGATGGTCAAGGTATTTATACCTTGATAGGTATCGGTCAACAAAATATTGATCTATTGGGAATAGGTGCCAAAAAACGCTTGCAACAACAACGCATCCAGTTAGCCGAAACAGCTTTTGACCTATCTGAAATCCAGATAGAACTGGAAGTCAAAAAAGCCTGGTCAGAAGCTTTTCAGGCAAAGAAGAAATTTGTTCTTTATCGAGAACTGGACAGCATTTATGGTCAATTTGCACAATCTGTAGAACTCAATTTTGAAGTCGAAGCCATTTCGAGACTGGAATATGCTGCTGCGCGCAATCAAGCGTTACAGATAACCAACAGGTTTCAGCAGGCAGAAACAGATTATTTAATCGCATTACAACAACTCAATCTTTGGTTGACACCAGATACGATGTACACCGTTGCTGATGAATTGGAAGCTACTGAAATTTCAATTTTAAAGACTGATAATACATTAAATAATCATCCCGAGTTATCGCTTTCGCGAAAGCGTATAGACGAAGCACAAGCAAGCTATGACGCAGCAAGGGCAAGTTTACTGCCCCAGTTTAATCTGCAAGGTGGCCTGCAACGTGTCAATGGCGAAAGTGGTTTTTATACCTATCAAGCTGGGATTTCCATACCACTGTTTTCTGGACCTGTCCGTAGTCGTGCAAAAGCGGCAAAACTCAATGCACAGATTGCAGAAACCAATGCCGTTTTCAAACAACGCGAGCTAAAATCGCAATTCGTACAGGCACAGCAAAATTATGCACGATGGCGGGATACCTGGTTTTTCTATAAAACCGAAGCTTTGCCACTTGCCATAGACCAGCGCAAAGGTGCATTGCTGGCATACAAAGAAGGAGCGCTGGATTATGCAGCATTCACGCAAATAATACGTGATGCCATACAGACCGAAATGGACGCGCTGGACGCACTTGATAAATATTTAGAAGCCCTGTTTGATTTACAATATTTCCAAAACTAAAAAAAGATGAAAAAATTAAAATATATACCGATTACCGCAATGCTTTTTGCATTGACATTATTCAGCTGTGGCGACTCAAAAACTGAAGATGGCCACGATGAAGCCACCCATTCTGAAACGGAAGAAAACAATTCTGAAGGTGAGACCGGTCAAGGAAACCTTAACGAAGGTGAAGCTGAGGAAGTAATGCTCACGGCACAGCAGTTTGAAGCCTTACAAATGGAAATTGATACGCTCGCGCAACGCAATATGAGTGGTTATGTAGAAGCAAACGGCACGCTGGAAGTACCACCCCAAAACGAAGCAAATATTACCGCGCTTGCAGGAGCAAATGTGGCATCCATAGAGGTTATAGAAGGAGACGAAGTCAAAAAGAATCAAGCGGTGGCTTATTTATCACATCCCAGCATCATCCAGATTCAATCAGATTATTTAAACGCTTACAGCAATAGTAAATTTCTGAAACAGGAATATGAACGTCAAAAAAGACTTTATGAAGCTGGTGTAGCATCTGGAATGAATTTCCAAAAAGCAACGGCAGACTATCAGTCATCTACCGCAATGGTAAATGGTCTTGAAGCGCAATTGCGACAGTACAACATCAATGCAAGTGGTGTGCGCAATGGTACTATCTATCAGCGTGTTGCATTACGCAGTCCCATTTCAGGTGTTGTAGAAAAGGTTTTCATAAAAACTGGTCAATATGTAGAACCACAAACCAACTTAATGGAAATAGTAGATACAGACCACGTACACGCAGATTTAATGGTTTTTGAAAAAGATGTGGACAAAGTGAGGAAAGGCCAAAAGATACGTTTCAATATTCAATCGCGTCCAGGGAAAGAACTGGAAGCCGTGATTTATTCGGTTAGCCAAACCTTTGAACAAGATCCAAAAGCAGTGCACGTTCACGCTGAAATTGAGAATAAAGAAGGTGGTCTTATCCCAGGAATGTACATTAAAGGTAAAATTGAAGTTGACAATCAGCAGACAACCGCATTACCTGAAAGTGCCGTAGTTACAGAAGCTGGAAAGAATTATGTGTTTACAGCGCAAAGAGAAGGCGATGCGTGGAGTTTTACACCAGTAGAGGTTACAACCGGCGAGAAAGATGGCGACTGGATAGCCATACGCTTTTTTGAAACCCCAGATCCTAACACGCGTTTTGCATTCAACAATGTCTATTACCTGATGGGAGAAATGAAAAAGGGAGAAACTGAACACGAACATTAATTACTATGGATAAGACAAGAAGAAATAATCTTAAACAAGCCAGAACACTACAGATTTGGAACGTTGTTTATGATGTTATTGAAGTAGTGGTCTCGCTTATAGCAGGATTTACGGCCAATAGTTCGGCATTGATTGGTTGGGGATTAGACAGCACGATTGAAGTCGTAAGTGCGGGAACATTAGGCTGGCGACTACACGGCGAGATTAAAGGTATCGATGAAGAAAAAGTAAAGCGAAGGCAAAAAATCACGTTAAACGTAATTGCAATTTCCTTTATGCTCATCTGCGTTTTCATTTCGTATGACTCACTTACAAAACTCATCAATCAAGAAACGGCAAACTGGAGTACGATGGGACTGATTATATTATTGGTTTCCCTGGTTGTAAATCCTATCCTGATCTATTTCAAAAGAAAGTATGGAAAGAAATTAGACAGTCCAGCCTTGCTGGCTGATGCTAAAGACACCTTTATTTGCTTATACCAAACCGTGGTCGTACTTATAGGATTGCTATTGGTCAACTGGTTAGGCTGGTGGTGGGCAGATCCTGTGGCGGCATTACTTATCGTTCCGTACGCTGCAAAAGAAGGCTATGAAGCCTACAATAAAGCTAAAAATATCAATTATAACACCGCACAAAATGACTGAAATTGAAAAAACATTAAATGACCATAACGTGCGTCCCACCGCAATGCGCATCTTGATTTATAAGTATATGGCCGATAGGGATGCCGCCATCGCCCTGACTGATATTGAGAATGCTTTCGCAAAAGCGGATAGAACCACATTGTACCGAACCCTAAAAACGTTTGAAGAAAAAAACGTGGTGCATCACATAGATGACGGAACTGGAATCTCTAAATACGCACTTTGTGAAGAAGGCTGTAATTGTGAAATAGAACAGGATTTGCATTTACATTTTCATTGCACTAACTGTGACGAAACAGTTTGTTTAACGGAACAAAAAATCCCGCATATCAATTTGCCAGATGGATATTTGGCAGAGGATGTTAATCTCGTGGTTACGGGAATATGCGAAAAATGCAGCAGTAATTTACTTTAATAAACAAACGAACAAATTAGATTGATTTTGAAAAAAAGCACTTTTATAATAACTAAAATGGACTGCCCTTCAGAAGAGCAGATGATTCGGATGAAGTTAGAGTCTTATGCTCAAGTAAAACACTTGGATTTTGATATTCCAAACAGAAAATTGGAAGTATATCACGTGGACGACGTCAAGGCGATAAAAACGTCTATAGCCAGCTTAAAACTTGGGGATTCCTTAGAAGGAACCACAGAAGCCGAACCACCCGTAATGGAAGACCAATCCAAACAAAAAAGAATCCTATGGTGGGTCTTGGGCATCAACTTTGGCTTTTTCGTTATCGAAATGACCACCGGTTGGATTTCTTCTTCGATGGGTCTTGTGGCAGACTCATTAGATATGCTGGCAGATTCCATCGTATATGCATTAAGCCTATTTGCGGTAGGCGGTGCCATTTCAAGAAAAAAGAAGGTTGCGAAATACAGCGGATACTTTCAGATGGCATTGGCAACACTTGGGTTTGCAGAGGTCTTGAGAAGGTTTTTTAGCAATACCGAAACACCCTTGTTTCAATGGATGATTATCGTTTCAATTTTCGCATTGGCAGGTAATTTGATATCGCTCTGGCTCATCAACAAGGCAAAGAGTCAAGAGGCTCATATGCAGGCAAGTGCCATTTTTACATCCAATGATATTATTGTTAATGGTGGTGTTATAGTAGCTGGGGTGCTGGTTTATTTTCTGAATAGTAAATGGCCCGATTTAGTGATTGGCGGCATCGTTTTCACTTTTGTAATGCGCGGTGCATTGAGAATATTGAAATTATCGAAGTAGTTTTTAAAATGATATCAAACTTGATTAGAACATATGAAAAAGAAAAAAATAAACTTACGTGACTTAGAACCAAAAAAACAACAAGGCGAGCACAGTCACGACGATGGCCATAACCATAGCAGCCCTGAAGAAATTTCAAATTTTAGAACCTATCTACCGGCTATTTTCAGCTTTGTGATGTTGATAGCCGGAATCGCTATTGATTACTTTGATGCGTTTCCTTTCTTCAAAGGATGGATTCGCGTAGTATGGTACACGGTAGCCTATATCCCTGTAGGTTTTCCGGTGATAAGAGAAGGCTGGAAAAGTATTAAAAATGGTGATTTTTTTACGGAATTCTTCTTAATGTCCATAGCCACTTTAGGTGCATTTGCCATTGGCGAATATCCCGAAGGTGTTGCCGTAATGCTGTTTTATGCTGTGGGCGAACTCTTCCAAAATGCGGCCGTTAACCGTGCGAAAGGAAATATAAAAGCCTTACTCGATGTAAGACCCAATGAAGCTTTGGTTTATCGTGATGGCGACTTTGTTTCAGTAAATCCCGAGACTGTTGAAATTGGCGAAAAGATACAGGTACGTGTAGGCGAAAAAGTTCCGCTTGATGGTATTCTGCTTTCTGAAAAGGGTTCTTTTAATACTGCTGCCTTGACAGGCGAAAGCAAACCTGATACGATTGCTAAAGGCAATACTGTTTTTGCCGGAAGCATTAATCTTGATGGCGTAATCGAAATCGAGACGACCAAGGAATTCAAGGATAGTTCCATTGCACGAATTCTGGATATGGTGCAGAATGCAACCGCCAAAAAATCAAAGACCGAACTGTTCATTAGAAAATTTGCAAGGATTTATACGCCTATCGTTGTATTCCTTGCCATCGGACTGACGTTTCTACCTTACTTTTTTGTAGATGATTATGTGTTTAGGGATTGGCTCTATCGAGCATTGATATTCCTCGTGATTTCGTGTCCTTGTGCGTTGGTCATCTCTATTCCTCTCGGCTATTTTGGCGGTTTGGGTGCGGCATCGCGCAATGGTATTCTTTTTAAAGGTGCATCCTTTTTGGATGCAATGACTCAAGTGAACACAGTCGTAATGGACAAAACAGGAACTGTTACCAAAGGGGTTTTTAAAATCAAGGAAATCAATTCCATCACATTTGAGGAAGTCAAATTTATGAAGTATTTGATGGCGATGGAAGAACAATCTACCCATCCCATTGCAAAGGCAATACTGGAATATAAAGCGGACGGGGCGGATTATGAGGCAACCGATGTTTCAGAAATTGCAGGAAAAGGTTTAAAAGGAACAGTCAACGGAAAAACGGTGTTGGTAGGTAACAAAGCTTTGATGACCTCAAACAGCATAGAAGTCCCTTCGGAAACGGATGGCATTGTAGAATCAATAGTTATGGTGTCCATTGATGGGAAATTTGCAGGTTATGTAACCATTGCAGATGAACTAAAGGATGATGCGCACCAAGCCATTAAAAGAATTCGAGATTCAGGAATTTCAAAAATCATAATGCTATCAGGTGATAAGGATTCAATAACTCAACAAGTTTCAAAAGAATTAAATATCGATTGGGCAAAAGGTGGGTTGTTACCTGAAGATAAACTGAATGAGGTTGAAAAGCTTAAAAAGCAACCTGAAACGAAAGTCGCATTTATCGGCGATGGCATTAACGATGCACCCGTATTGGCAGCGAGTGGTGTGGGTATTGCGATGGGCGGTTTAGGAAGCGATGTCGCCATTGAAACGGCAGATGTCATCATCCAGACCGACCAACCGAGCAAGATTGCAAGAGCTATTAAAATTGGTCGTTCAACCCGTAGGATTGTCTGGCAAAATATTGGGCTTGCCTTTGGGGTTAAGGTCATTGTACTAATTCTCGGTGCAGGTGGATTAGCGACAATGTGGGAAGCCGTTTTTGCTGATGTTGGTGTTGCTTTATTGGCTATTCTCAATGCTGTTCGATTGCAGAAAATGAAGTGGAACTAATTATTGTCCAAGTTATATTTTGATTTCAAGTCTTAAAACTCTAAAAATATACTCAAATTTCATTAGTTTTGTATTTGATGCAAAAACCAAATAAAATAGCGGCATTTTTCTTTTTAGGCTTGTTTAGCCTATTGATGTTGCATCAGGCTTTTCCACATTTGCATCATCAGCACGAGGAAACGCATTCCCATTCAGATATTGCCCATACTGGCGAACATCATCATCACGATGACAGTTCTCACGAAAAGAAAGAATCACCATACGGTTTCTTTGGATTTTTTATGGATATGCACGTCCATTCCACGGTGTCCAGCGACGTTGTTGTACTTAAAAGGAATACTGTTGAGCGGCAAACTATCGTAGATGACAATGTCGTAAAACTTACTTCTGATTTTCAAGAATTTTATGTCGTTGATAATAGGCAAAACGATAAACCGCCAATTTATCATCCGCCCAATAGGCATTTTAATCCTTACCTCTCATCCCTCGATTTACGGGGCCCACCATCTTTAGGTTAATCGTTTAGGAATACCTACCGCTACGGCAGGAATCCTCTTATACTTTAAGATTAAACCTAAAACTTCAAACAATGAATAAATACATCGTATCCGCGATTTGCGGATGCCTGTTCTTCGTTAATGGTTTCTCACAGGATAAAAACATTGGGGAACTGCTAAACGTAATAGAACAGAACAATACTGAGTTAAAAGGCTATCAATCTTTCATTGAAAGCCAACAGCTCGAAAACAAGAGCACCAATAATTTACCCGACCCACAGCTTTCAGGCTATTATTTGCCCTTTGGCGATAACGTATCGGGAAATTACACCGAATATGAAATATCGCAATCCTTCGAATTTCCGACGGTTTACGGTTCACGCAGTAAATGGAACGACTTAAAGGCGATACAACTGCAAACGTCCTATGCCAAAAAGCGGCAGGAAGTTTTATTGGAAGCAAAATCGGTATTGATTGAACTCGCTTTCCTTCGAAAGCAGAAAGCTATTGAATCCGAAAGGCGAACCCAGAGCAAACAGGTTTTCGACCAGGTTCAAGAGCTGTATGATAAGGAACAAGTCGGGATTTTGGATTTGAACAAGGCGAAAATCGCTTGGATTCAAGAGCAATTCGTTGTTCAACAGATTGAAAGCGAAATCCAAATTGTACTGTCCAACCTCAGAACATTGAATGGCGGGAATGCCATTGATGGCTTTACAGCAGGTATCGATTTGCCTATCGAGGTTGCCGAGGTCGAAACGCTTTGGCAAGAAAGATTAACCAGCGACCCTTCGTTACAAGGTTTAAAGGCAGCTGAAACGGCTTCGCTTCAAAAAGTAAAACTGGAAAAAAACAAGGTCTTGCCAAATTTGGCACTTGGTTACAATTATCAGGGTGTTAGCGGCAGTAATTTTTCGGGTTTTTACGGTGGTCTTTCCATTCCGTTGTGGAACAGCAAGAACAAAGTTAAAGCGGCCGAAGCCGATTATGAGTATCAGCAATCGAATACGCAAGTCATTACCGCTTCGCTCTATGCCCAATTTCAAGAAACATACAATCGATACGAATTGATGCTCGAAAAATACAATAAGTATCAAACCACAATGGGCAACTTAAACAGCGAACAACTGCTCTTTAAGGCCTATATGTTGGGCGAATATTCGTTTATGGATTACTATGTAGAGCTTCAGTTTTACCGCAATGCATCTGACAGAATGTTGCAGATGGAAAAAGAAATACAATTACTTCAGGCACAATTATTAAAACATACATTATAAACCTTTAAAACAAAGATTATGAAAATTTCAAAAATAATATTTGCAATAGCAATCGCATCAACATTTTTGGTAAGCTCTTGCAGGGAAACAAAAAAAGAGAGTACAGATGACCACGGTCACGAACACAATGAAGACGGAAGCCATATGCACGAGGAAGACATAGAACAAGAAGAATTTGAAGTAGGAAAAGATTCTATGGAAACGAAGACAAATGACCACGGGCACGACCACGATGCAGACGGTAACCATTCAGATGACGGTTCTGATACCCACAAACACGATGATGGTTCTGAACACCACGACCATTAAAACTCAAATACATTCAAAAGATGAAATATATAATAATTGTGCTTGCCTTTTTGGCAATGTCCTGTAATAACAAGGCAGAAGATGCACACGCACATAATGCAGATGGAAGTCACGTGGGCGAAGAAATTCCACGATTGAACCATACTATCTGGACAGATAAAACAGAACTCTTTGTTGAGTTTCCTGCGCTTATAGTGGGCAACGGCAGCAAATTCGCAGCCCACTTTACGGTTTTGGATAAACACCAACCCGTTCGGGAAGGTTCTGTAACGGTAAGTTTGATAAAAGATGGTAAAGGAATCAGAAATAAGGCAGATGCACCGTCATCACCAGGTATTTTTTCGCCTGCTATACAACCAAAAGAAGCTGGGAACTATCAATTGGTTTTTGAATTGACGACACCAGAGTATTCAGATAAAATTTCCATTGATGATGTAATGGTATATGCCACTACGGATGAGGCCATAAAAGCTTTGGGTAAGGAAGAAGACGATGGAAGTATTTCGTTCTTAAAGGAGCAGGCTTGGAAAATCGATTTTCAGACCGCACCTGTTGTTTCTGGTAAAATCTACGATGTCATCAACACATCAGGTGTTTGGATGCCATCGCCAGGTTCAACAAAGTCCTTGGCGGCAAAATCCAATGGTGTGGTGGATTTTAAAATGGATAACCTTACAGAAGGTACAGCGGTAAAACAAGGCCAGCTGTTAATGAGCTTGAACAGTCAAGGTTTAGCTTCGAACAATTTGAGTACGGATATCGCTTCCGCGAAAGCGAAATTCCAACAAGCCAAATCGGAATATGAACGGAAGAAAGAGCTATACGAGTCTAAAATTGTCCCAAAATCTGAATTTGAGAAAGTGGAAAGCAGTTTTGAGATAGCCAGAGCTAACTATCAATCCTTGGTATCCGGTGTTTCGGGCGGAAGCAAACAAATCCGCGCCCCTTTTGATGGGTTTATCAAATCCATAACCGTTTCAAATGGCGATTATGTAGCACAAGGCGTTGCGCTGGTAAGCGTTGGAACACATCAATCCAAGGTTTTAAAAACCCAATTGGCACCCGACTACGGACTTACGATGGACAATGCACAGGGCATTTGGTATCAGGATAATGACGGCCAATGGAAGGACGTAACCGATGCAGAGGGCAAAATCCTTTCTATTGGTAAAGACGTAGAACGTGAAAACCCATTGATTTCTGTTTTCGCACAAGTAAACGCAGAGGTCGAAATGCCAGAAGGTAGCTTAACGCCCGTACAGATTGCGATGGGAAATGCTACCCAAAACACAATGATTCCCGTGAATGCTCTTTTGGAGGACTATGGCAGCTATTCCGTTATCGTTCAGCTTTCGGGCGAAAGTTTTGAAAGACGACCTGTAAAGATTGGAAAACGCAATGGCGAAAATGTAGAGATACTGGAAGGTCTGCAAGTGGGCGAAGTGGTCGTGACAACGGGAGCGTATCAAGTTAAAATGGCTTCAATGTCCGGTTCTACACCGGCACACGGTCACGAACATTAAAAACGAAGAGAAATGTTAAATAAAATATTATCAATTTCACTTCAAAACAGATTGCTCATTCTATTGGGAGCGGTTGCATTGAGCGTGTTGGGCATCTATTATGCCCGTACGATGAACGTGGATGTATTCCCAGACCTAACGGCACCTACGGTAACCATTCTTACCGAAGCGCACGGAATGGAATCTGAAGAAGTCGAAAAATTAGTAACCTATCAATTGGAAACTGCCTTGAACGGTTCGCCCAACGTGAGACGAATCCGTTCGTCATCGGCAGCAGGTATTTCCATTGTTTGGGTAGAATTTGAATGGGGAACCGATATTTACCGTGCACGCCAAATTGTAAGCGAACGCATCCCAATGGTACGAGAGAACCTACCCGAAGGAATCGGTGCGCCTACAATGGCACCTATATCTTCCATTATGGGCGAAATAATGCTCTTGGGCGTGACATCGGATAGTCTTTCGCCAATGGAATTGCGAACCTTGTCCGACTGGACCATCAGGCCTCGTATAAAAGCCATTGGCGGTATTGCAAATGTGGTGGTCATTGGTGGAGATTACAAGCAGTACCAAGTATTTGCCAATCCCGAAAAGATGAAGTATTACGACGTAAGCCTATCAGAATTGGTAGAACACGTTAGGGAGGCTAACGAAAATGCCCCTGGCGGTATTATAAACCAATATGGCAATCAATACATCATTAAAGGAAGCGGTAGAGCCTATGTGCTGGAAGACTTGCAGGAAGCGGTTCTAAAGCAAGTAAACGGCCAGACCATAAAGATTAAGGATGTGGCCACGGTACAAGTAGGAGCTGCCGATAAAATTGGCGATGGCTCGTTAAACGCAAATCCCGCTGTGATTCTGACCATTTCTAAACAGCCCGATGTAAACACCTTGGAGCTGACAGACCGCTTGGATGAAGCGATTGCTGATTTAGAATCCTCATTGCCAAACGGGGTCAACATCAAAAGTCAAATCTTTAGACAATCCGATTTTATTGATGCTTCTATTAGTAATCTAAATATGACCCTTTTAGAAGATGCATTTTTTGTAATGATTATCCTTTTCATCTTTCTGATGAACTGGAGAACTACCGTTATTTCCTTGCTGGCTATTCCTATTTCATTATTGGTTTCCATCATCATATTAAAATGGTTGGGTTACACCATAAATACAATGAGTTTGGGTGGTATGGCCATTGCTATAGGTGCGCTGGTAGATGATGCCATCATCGATGTGGAAAATGTGTATAAACGCTTGCGCGAAAATATCAGAAAACCGAAAACAGAGCGGGAATCGACCATAAAAGTAGTACGTGATGCTTCGGTAGAGATACGAAGTTCCATTATCATCGCTACCTTAATTATTATTGTATCATTTGTGCCCTTGTTCTTTTTAAGCGGAATGGAAGGTCGCTTGTTGCAACCGCTGGGAATAGCCTTTGTAACATCAGTATTGACCTCATTGGTAGTTGCCGTGACGGTCACGCCTATTCTGTGTTCCTATTTATTGAACAATGAAAAGCTTTTGAACAAGCAGGCTGAAGGTACACGCGTGGAGCGATGGCTACAAAGACGGTATGGAGCTCTTTTGGAACGTGTAACCAGAATACCCAAAACCATTATAGGCGTAACCGTGATTGCCTTTCTGTTAAGTCTGTTGGTTGTCACACAATTAGGGCGGAGTTTTCTTCCTGAATTCAACGAAGGCTCTTTGGTAATTAGTGTTGTCGGTCCCCCGGGAATGTCTTTGGAAGAAAGCAACAAGACAGGTAAATTAATCGAGACTATACTATTGGATATGCCCGAAGTAGAGGTCGTTACCCGAAGACAAGGCCGTGCCGAACTGGACGAACACGCGCAAGGTGTCAATGCTTCTGAAATTGATGTGCCTTTTGTCCTTGAGGACAAAACAAAAGAAGAGTTCTTTGAGGAAGTCCGAAACAAATTGAGCGTTGCACCAGGTGTCAATATTACCTTGGGACAACCCATCGCCCACCGTATTGACCATATGCTTTCCGGAACACGCGCCAATATTGCCATCAAGATATTTGGTTCAGATTTACAACAACTATTTGAAGTAGGCAAAAGCGTGGAACAGAACATCAAGGACATTGATGGATTGGCAGATGTTGCGGTTGACCAACAAATTGAAGTACCGCAAATACGCATCAAACCCAAACGCCAGATTTTGTCGGCTTATGGAATGACGGTGGGTAATCTTATGGAACAAGTGGATATCGCTTTTGCGGGAGAAGAAGCGGGCGAGATTTATGAAGGACAGCAATATTTTGATTTGGTGGTCCGTTACGAAAAACCGTTTCGCGACAATATTGAGAACATCAATAAGACCTTGATCAGTTTACCGAATAGAGGACAGACCACGTTAGGCGAATTGGCTACGGTACAATCCGTGAGTAGTCCAAATACCATCAATCGGGAAGATGTGCAACGAAAGATTGTGGTAGCCGCCAATGTACAGGGCAGGGATTTGCGTGGTGCGGTAAACGAAATAAAGGAAGTTGTGGCCAATAACGTGAATATGCCAGAAGGCTACCGTGTGCAATATGGTGGACAGTTTGAAAGTGAATCCAAAGCATCACAGCTTCTCTTGATAACGGCCATCATCGCCATAGCTGTCATTTTCTTGTTATTGTATTATGAATTCAAGGACGTAAAACTGGCGTTCGTAGTGTTGATTAATTTACCTCTGGCATTAATTGGCGGCATCTTAATTGTCTATTTCACATCAGGCATCATCAGCATAGCTGCGACCATTGGATTTATTAGTCTTTTTGGGATAGCAACACGTAACGGTATTTTATTGGTTTCTCGTTATGAAGATTTGCGAAAAGAAGGAATCCAAGGATTTCAATTGATAAAAAAAGGTGCATTGGATAGATTGAATCCCATATTAATGACTGCCTTTACCACAGGTCTGGCTTTGATACCATTGGCCTTAAAAGGTGGCGAACCTGGTAGTGAGATACAAAGTCCTATGGCAGTTGTTATTTTAGGAGGATTGTTATCGGCTACTATTTTGAACTTGGTGGTAATTCCTTGTGTATATCAGTTGGTTCTGAAAAGGGAAAAATAGCAAACGAATTACAATTAAAAACCTTCTTACTATGGTAGGAAGGTTTTTTTATGCATTAATTTTATAATCCCACTCAGCACATTCCCCTACATTCCGTGAAAAGAGCTTCATTACAAAGGTCTTGGACACAATCCCCAATTTCAGTTTTCCATTCCGTTAACCCTTCCCGTCCCGAAACTTCGGGACTGGGAAGGAACACTACATTTCCGTACCAAAATCGTGAATTAATTTCGCTTGAAACCCGTCTTATTTTTCACAAAGTCTATTTGTTTTTTAATTCAGTTATATTGTGTGAAAATTTAGCTTAAATGGAAAAACTAACGGAAAATAAAACCATTGAATTACTGATGCCTCATTTGGTTCAACAAGGCTATGAGATAGAGAGTTATTGCTTGGGCCAAACGAGAGGATATGATATTGTAGCTGTAAAGAATGGCCAAAAATTATTAATTGAGGTAAAAGGTGCAAAAGCACATAAGGATTTGCCTACGAAGCGACGAGATTATTTCAACTCTGGACAGATTAAAACTCATTTGGGTAAAGCAATTATTAAATGCTTAGAAACCAAAGTTGCGTTCCCAAATGCAAAAATTGCCATTGCACATCCTGAGGATGAACAAATAAGAAAAGCAATAGCCAGTATTATTCCAGAGCTCAATAAGATAGGTATACAACATTATTGGGTTAATGCTAATGGAACGGTAACCCTTGAAAAATAATTGATTTTGAATACAACAATGAATTCCAAATTATTTTCTTTATTTCATTTCTTGAATGAGAACAGATATCATAATAAAAGGGTCCAATCAAATTCTTATTACCGGTTTTTAGCGCCGTTCGATTCACTCGAAGATAAATTGTATTCAGTTCTTCATCACGTAGCGAATACACAAAGCCAACCTAAAATTGATTTACTCGCACCTTTTTTTCAGAAAGTATATTCGAATAAATCGCAGCTTCATAGTTTTAAGACATTCATCGATTTTCTAACAGATAAAAAAAATGGTGCCTATAATTATGAATCCCTTTACAATGGTATGTTGAGACAAAAAGGTTGGGGCAACAAAACATCTGCCTTATTTACCAAAACCATTTATCACTTACATAATGTTAAGTATGAATTTCAAAATTCAATATGGGACGATGCACCCAAACTCATAGACGTGAACGAGAAATTTTTCTCGCCAGTTGATGCTGTGATTGAAGCAATTTTCCATCGTATTGACCCAACAACTAAATGGAATTTCCATAAAATAAATAAACTGCTACTGCATAATTATTCTTCTGAAGAAATGGAAGTTTGGGATGACCTTTGGTTTTGGGGGTTTATAAATCAACGCGGTTCTGGTCTAACAAGAGAATTTGTTTGGAACGAATCCAAATATTGGGCATTACTTGAGACTGAAAAGAATAATGCTGTGATTGAAGAGATAAAATTGAAATCGTTGCAATTCCTTTCCATATTGAACCCAAAACAGTAACATATGTATTTGCTATTATCATATTCTAAGTTTGTCTGAATTTAGATAGATTTAATTTCCAATTATTACCACTTAATCTATATAGTGGCGAAAATTTGTTTTCAAATATTCGCCACTTTTTTGTATTTTTGGCAAAGTTTTGATTTTTAACTATGCCAAAGATTATTGAAAATAAACTGATACAAGCTTTCAAAGACCGTAGTTCTTTTGATAGGGATGCGCTATATAACTTCTATCTGGATTTCGAACCAGACCTAAAAGAAAGTACATTTAGTTGGCGAATTTATGACCTGAAGAAAAAGGACATAATTAAAACCATTGGTCGTGGACTTTATGTTATTTCCTATAAACCTAAATATAAACCTCTTCTATCTGATAGTGTGTTCAAAATAGCCCGTAAAACCAATGAGCGTTTTGAAGATATAAAATATGCCATTTGGGAAACCCAATGGCTCAATGAGTTTTCTCAGCACCAGACGTCAAATCAAATGATTGTCGTCGAAGTAGAAAAAGAGTTTGTAGACTCACTCTATTACTACCTAAATGATAATCTAAGAATGGATTTTTTCCTAAATCCAGATGAAAAGGAAATTCAATTCTATATTTCAGAAAGTAACGTGCCAGTTATCATTAAACGTTTGGTGACAAGGGCACCCATACAAAAAATAAAAAATAAAAAAGCGGTAGTGCCCATTGCAACACTTGAAAAGATTATGGTGGACCTGTTTGCAGATGAAAATCTGCTACATTTTTACCAAGGTTCTGAAATGGTAAACATCTACGAGAAAATAATTGATAGATATAGCATCAATTTTACAAAGTTGTTCAGCTATGCCAAGCGACGAAAAAAAGAACAGGAAATAAAGCAGTTTATAAGCAACAACATTCCAAATTTCTTAGAAGATATTAAATATGATTAATAACAAAAGTTTTGAAAAGGAATGGCTGAATGGCTTCCGTGCAAAAAAGGAACATAAGGGTATCGATGTAACTATATTGGAAAAAATGGTTCACGCACTATCATTACTCGAACATTTAAAAGTTTTAGGACTTGATTTTGTTTTCAAAGGTGGAACATCACTTGTGCTTTTGCTAAAAGAAGGGAACCGATTTTCTATTGATATCGATATTATTTCCAGCGTTGAGCGTGATAAATTAGAAGAAATTTTGGATGCAGTTGTAGCCAATTCACATTTCAAAAAGCACGTGCTTAATGAGCATAGAAGTTATAAGGAAGGTGTTCCAAAGGCACATTACACCTTTGAGTTCGAGTCGGTATATAATCCAAACGTTCCTGGAACCATTCTATTGGATATCCTTTTTGACAGTCCGCACTATCCAGAACTTATAGAATCGCCCATTGAAACACCTTGGCTTTCCATTGATGGAACTGCTACAACAATTACTACGCCTTCGGTAAACGCTATTTGTGGCGATAAGCTAACAGCTTTTGCACCAGATACCATAGGCATACCATACTACAAAGGCGACCAGTTATTTGCAATGGAAATCTGCAAGCAATTGTTCGACTTGGGAAAACTTTTTGAAAATATTTCTGATGTAGCAATGGTAAAGAAAAGTTTTTCAGCTTTCGCGAAAGCAGAACTATCCTATCGAAGTTCGGACAAGGATTTTAGTAAAAGGAAACTCAATGAAAAGGATGTGCTATGGGATTCCATAAATACCTGTGCTATTATGGCAAGACGAGAACGTAACCCAACCGCTGAAAAGAAAAAGAAATTTGCAGATTTAAGCTCTGGCATACGAAGCTTTGGTAGCGCATTTTTAATGACAGGGAACTTTAGGATTGAAGAAGCATTGGCAGCTTCGGCCAAAGTAGCTTATTTGAATGCTATTATTCTACAAAAAGAGGATGTTGAAATAGAATATTATGAGAATCAGGATACAAAGGAATTGGTTATTAAAAATCCGGATTGGGCCTTTTTGAACAGATTAAAACGCCAACCCGATAAATCTATATTTTATTATTGGAACAAGGCGGTAGAACTATTGTAAATTAATGTGAATGGAATTAAAGTATATTATAGAAATCTGTGTCGCTATCGACATCGCAATTTTGGGTATAGCATATCCTATTATCGTGGATAAAATATCCAATATAGGTCACAAGTTTTCATCAAACTATCTGGCTAATGCTTTTGAAAATGAATTTCCGCAGATAAAACTTTTTGGGATAATTCCCGGAAGGTCAAGAAGAATAACAGTATTTGAATGGGTTTTGTTCTTTACAATCGGCTCTTTTATATTCTTAATATTAGACCGTGAACCTTTTTTTTGGAAGGATAGTTGGATGATGCAAAACTCAGCAAAACTTCTAACGCTATTCTTAACAATATCATTGGTTGTTATTTTTATTATTTGGTTAGATAAGGTTTCGCTGTACAATGGCAAGTCCACACGTTTGCTTACCTATATAATTTCCGAATACCGAAAGCTAAAAAAAGATCAAGATGATAAATACCATTTTAAGATTATCAATGAACTTGCAATATTTGCCATTAGGACACAGGATAAAGGTTTAGAAGAAACATTGGTTAATTTCTACACGGAAGAATTCAATAATTACCGTGCTAACTTCATTAGACCAAGAGAGGAAGAAAAACCAGATGGATTTGAAAACTTTAAAGTTGAGTTTAATCACGAGTTCCACTATGGTATCAGGGAAATCATTAGAGAAGTTGCCAAAGGTAGAAATGAAGACTTGCAAAGTCTCGAATATTTTGTTGTAAGTGGCGTATGGTTAATGGGACAAGGTATTTTTGAAACACCCATCTCAAATGACACCTATAAAGAACTTTGGCGCAATGTTGTGCTCATATCAAACAATCCCAAATTTATAGGTAACTATTGGGGTACGGCACATCAATATTTTAATTTTGGATTGCAACGAGTCTATGGCACAGATTACAATTTTGAGACTAAAAAATATGATAACCAGTCATTAATAGATAAAAGAGACAACGAAAGAAAACGTTTTTTTGAGTTTCACTTGGCCTTAGGAGGCTTATTGATATACCAGAAAAACTATGAAGCACTTAAAACGCTGTTTACATACACACAACACCAGCCACCTAAATATGTTCTGCTTCCTAATAATATGACCGAGATTTTTACGTGGTTCAGTAGCTTTAAAGACGAGTTTGGGAGAGGTTATTACCCTATTGATTTATCATACCCTTTCCCAGGATTGGATAATTTAGGGAACAGAAGGCGCGTTACATTCTACATCTGTCAGTATTTGACATTGCTTTTTTTAAGACAGTTTAAACTGCCAGAACACAATACCTACGATAACTTCACAAGACAACCTACTTTACCACAAACCGAAGTGTTAGAACTATTACGATGGCAAGAATCCATAAATTATTTCAGGTTTTGTTTAAAAAAGGTGTTGAAAGATGAAAATCTCTTAAATACAATATGATATGAAAAAGAAGGAGATAAAGAAGCTAAAAAAGAAGTCATCAAAATTTATTGATGTTCTCGAGTCATCAATTGAAGAGGCTATTGAAGCTGCAAGATTAAATGCGGATATTGACTACGAAAAAGAATGGGAATTCTATGAAAAATCTAAAGATGCGATTGTTGGAGCATTAGAAAAGTTTGATAGTATTCAAAATTCAGAGAAGGATTTTGAAGGAGAGCCTACTATATCTTTCGGTGTAAACGGTACAATGAATTTATTTCAAAAATCTGCATTTACAACTGGAGATATTCCACATCTAAATGCAGACACGATATTATCCCAGCAGATAGTTTACCAGAACATCAATTATTATATTCCCAATGCGTTTTTATCGGCACGGAAAAAGAGGTATCTTCTTCGCAAAGAAGATTTGGTAAAAGGGATAGAAAAATTAGGATTTGATGTGGACAGAGATATTATGGTAGCAATGAATCTCAATATATATGGCATCGATGATTTCCAGAACATTGAGGAACATATAACACGAGTTCCATCTACAGGACTCAAAAATGTACTATTCGTTTTACCGAAAGCCGATTTGCCTATCCTAAAACATAAAGAACTTGAGGATAGTGAACAGCAAGAACATCAATTGGGCATATTAGATGATGATAGAAAAATCTATGGTTCTTTAATCGACCTAACACAAGATGCCAATGCGGGACATAGAGAAAAATGGAAAAATTCAAACGTTGATTTTGCGACCGATTTAAAAGTACAGCTAACTATAGCTTTTATTACTGAAGTTGTTTGGAAAGCCAATGCCAATGTAGTTCAAATTAATATTGAAACTTCATTAAAGGAACAAGGCATCGTAAATGAGCTGTCTGATATAGAGAAGTTGGTGCCAAAAAAGGAAACTAATGATTGAGTTCAGAAACCCTCATCACATAGAACCACCAGGCGTTTTGAGACAAATTCTATCTCATCCTGCAAATGACACAGAAGTTATTGAACTTGCAGTTTTTCAAGAACATCGTTACGCATTTTTCTATTGGAACAAATGGATGCAAGACAACAAATCTAAGATTCCACCTTGTTTGGTTTCATTGGATTGGCATCAGGATTTATGCCATCCGTGTGAAACAGAAAGAGAATGGCTTGATAAATTGGATTTGACAAGCGATGCTGAAGTCGCTTTGTTTTCTTGGGCCAAATTAGCTGGAAATAACGATGGGCATATTCTGTGTGCGGCATATCTTAACTTGATTGGCGATATTTATGTGCATTGTAGGCAAGAAATGGGACCAAATACTTGGCAAGATGAAGAATTGATAGACACCTATGGCAACAAACACACCATCAAAAAATTCAAAACTTATGAAGGTCTTCAAGATGCGCTTCTGAAGGCGTCAAAGTCGTCCGTATTTTTTGATATTGATTTGGATTTCTTTTCAGTAAATAACGGCCTGAGTGATGGCTCGTTCGAATTCACGTATCTTCAAGAAGAAGAAATAAGAACGATGTTGGATAAAGACCATCCGCTAATAAGTTGGATTTTTGAGCGGATAAAAGGGTTTACTATTGCAACAGAACCTGAACATTGTGGTGGGCTTTTAAAAAGCAACAAATTTCTTGACCTAATTAGTGACATTTATTTCAACCCAGAGTTATTTGCCCCAAAATGCAATTGGAAATGGAAACCAAAGTATTAATAATCCACTCAGCACATTCCCCTGCATTTCACGCTCGCCTGCTGAAAAAGCAGGCAACCACTTCACTTCGGGAAAAGAGCTTCACTACAAAGGTCTTGGACACAATTCCCAATTTCAGCTTTCCATTCCGCTAACCCTTCCCGCTATGCTGGGAAGGAACACTTCATTCCAGAGCCGAAATCGTGAATTAAGTCCGCTTTTCTAATCGGAAAGCCATCGCTTTGATTTTCTTGACAGGATTTTCGGCGCGGTCTTCTTGAGCCCTCACTCGAAAATCCTTAAAAACCAAACCGCTGTCTTACACATTTTAAGGGGTTTATAATGGATAAAGCCTTTGTTGTTTTTCGGGTCATCGAAAAACAGGCACGACATAACCAATTCTAACTTAACCACAGTTGCTTATCTCGCTTAACTGTCGGTACGCTCAAACGCAACTGCGTTTAAAAGAATTGCTAATGCCCTTATGGAACTTGTCAAGACTGTACGAGTTTTAGGGAAAAATAAGGCTTCTACTTCCTTGAAAATCCGAGGATTTTACTACGTCGCAAACACACCTGATTTTACCCTAAAAGTCTTGACAAAACCCACTCTATCCATTGTGCGGTGCACGAAAGAAAAGAACAAACACCCCTTAAAATTTAATTCAGTTTAAAACAAATAGGGGAAATATAAACCAGTCTGTAACAAAGCAGACACAAATCTTTTTATTATGAGTACTATTAGAAATCACGTACAATTGATTGGAAACGTTGGACAAGAGCCAACCATTACGAACCTTGAAAGCGGTAAAAAAGTAGCCCGTTTTTCATTAGCCACAAATGAGTATTACAAAGACAGCAAAGGCGAAAAGCAAACGGACACCAACTGGCATACCGTAGTGGCTTGGGGCAAGACGGCTGAAATCGTTGAAAAATTTGTCGAAAAAGGCAAAGAAGTAGGAATTACAGGGAAGCTAAAGACCCGAACCTACACTACCGATGATGGCAACCAACGCTATGTAACGGAAGTTGTAGCCGATGAAATCCTATTACTTGGAAGCAAAAACGACAAGTAATCTTCAAAATTAAAGAGGGCGTTCCTCTGGAAAGTTGCGCCCTCTTTTTCATTATCCATTAATTAAAATTAGATAACAATGAAAGCACAAGTTAACGAAATAAAAATAAGCTACAAAGGAGGGTTAAAATCCTCTGAGTGGCAAAAAATAAGTAGTTCACAAGATGCGGCTGAACTGCTCTTTGAGGATTGGGATAAAGATAGAATCGCCATACAGGAAACTTTCAAAGTTGTATTGTTGAATAACAGTAACAAAGTGAAAGGTGTCTATCAATTGTCACAAGGCGGAATTACAAGCACATTAATCGACCTGCGGATTTTGTTTGCTGTCATATTGAAATCCCTATCTGTAGCTATAATTCTAACGCATAATCACCCAAGCGGAAAATTGATGCCAAGTGAGGCAGATAAAAACCTTACAAGCAAAATAAAAAAGGCAGCACAATTATTCGATATTACCATTCTGGACCATTTGATATTTGCACCTGATGGGAATTATTATAGCTTTTCTGATAATGGACTTTTATAAATTAGAAAGCTATGATTTATTTGAATTTTACCGATTTGAGCGAGGAAACACAAGAGCGATTACTTGCCAATTCTAAGGAAGATGTAAAGGAAAAATATGGCAAGGATATTATGGATTATGCAACCAAGCATAATACCAATTTGGACAAGATGTTGGACGAAGAAGCGTTGCGAAATTTATATTCCTACACCTATATATTCAATATCTGATTTACAAGAATTTAAAAGAAGCACCTCTAAAAATTTAGAGGTGTTTTTGTATGTAATTAATATATAATCAAGAAAAAAACGTATCTTTATTTCGCTGAAATTCAGCATTCAAATTTAAGTAGGGTTATCCAATTTTCGACTTTCGCCGATAACCCTGCACATCGAATAATAACATATCGGAAAATCATTTTCCCTGAAAATGGCAATCGGCTTTTTAGCCAGATTGTATGGATTTTTGTCACGCTTGCGCGTGACGAAAAGGAATAGCAAGAGGGTAACGGGCTGCGCCGCGTTACATATTCCATTTTCGTTTTAATCTATTGACTTTTAAGCACTTAAAAATAAAGTAGATATAAAAAACCCATCGATTTGCGTCAAATGGTCTTGAAACACTAGTAAACAGGGATGGATTTACGTCAAATCTTTAAAAAAGCGAAAGAAAATGGACTCATTCATCACAATTAGGTTCAAACGGAAAACTGCCAAAAGGTTTCAGGAATTTTCTAAGAAGCACTTCAAAACGCACACCGAAGCGATGGAAAATATCCTTGATTTTTTCCTTTACAATGAGATATCGCCAAAGGAAAAATTGGGGCCAACTGGACGTACCATCGAAGCTAAGTTACTCAAAAGAATCAATGCGGTTATTGCCATAATGCGTGATGTGGAAAAGACCCAAACCAAACCTACGGTTGCAATGTTGCAATCCCTTTTTGTAATGGACGAACCCAAAAAGAAACCACTCATTTTGGAAAAAAAATATGCTGAGGAAAAGAAAGAAGTACGCTTTCGCGAAAAGCGAAACACCAACAATAAACTTTAAAAAGTTAGCTTATGTACATCACAATCACAGCTCAAAAAATGGGCGGTAACTTTTCCAAAAGTTCAGCAGATTTTGTGGGCTATTTAGAGAAGGAAAATCAAGGATTGGAACATCAGGATATGGAACATTTTTTCAATCAATATGGCGATGAGATTTCTGCGCAAGAAGTAGTCAAAGAGATAGATGGTAATACCGCAAAATTAGAAAAACACGAACCAAGATTCTATTCAATTACCGTGAGCCCTTCAAAATATGAATTGCGAAAACTTCAGAACAGTAGCGAAGATTTAAAAAGATATACTCGCGAGCTGATGAAGGATTATGTGGCTTCATTTAATAGAGAAATTAAAGGGCGACCTGTCAGTATCGACGACATAAAATATTATGCGAAAATTGAACATCAACGCACATTTAAGGGGACGGATTTTCAGGTAAAGGAAAACCAACCCTTTGCCACAAAAATACTTCAGTTAAAAACGGATATCCGAAATATTCAAGAAGGGCGAGCTGAAGGAAATATCAAAAAGATGAAAAATGAAATTGCCAAACTGGAACGTCAAGCACCACATCAACAAAATGGAAAACGGATTGTCCAGGGAATGGCGAAAGATGGAAACCAAAGTCATATCCATATCATCGTGAGCCGAAAGGATGCATCAAACAGATTTAGTTTGTCACCCGGAAGCAAATACAAAGCTTCCGATGTGAAGTTGAATGGGGAAACCGTAAAACGTGGTTTTGACCGAGACAAGTTTTTTGAGAAAGCTGAAAAGACGTTTGACTATAAACGCAATTTTGCCGAGACCTACAAAGCACGAAAGGATTTTGTAAAAAATCCCAATCTATATTTCGCAGCCTTGATGAAATTACCAGCAAATGAAAAGGCATTGGCTTTCAAAATGATTACAAAAACGGGATTGCCGATAGTGCCAAGTATTCCAGTAAGTCAAACGCAAATTGCACTTCGGGTTTTGAAACGGTTAAGACGTGGTGCTGAAGTGGCCATCAAATCAAGTTCAATAGGAATTTAGGGTATGGAAATAGACAATCTCATAACAATACTTTCAATTATTGGTGTGGCCAGTATCGTTTTTTATGTGATGTTTCGAGTGAGCAAGTATGCGCTTTTCTTGAATTTTATAATGCTTTCGTGCTTGGTTTTCTATTTAATTGAAGTGAACGAATTGGTATCGATATTGCTATATCTGGTATGCCCTCTAATGCTAATTAATATAGGATTGTATGTTTTTCTGCATAAAACTGAAAATGCACAAAATAGCGATAGAAAATATCAAGTCAATTTTGCTACTACCAAGGGAAATTTCAAATTGGATAATATCAAAAGAGGCGCATCCATAATCGGTTCTGCCGGAAGTGGAAAAACCGAAAGTGTAGTGTATGGCTTTTTGAAACATTTCCGGAAAGAGCACTTTTGTGGAATAATCCACGACTACAAGGATTTTGAGCTTACCGAAATGGCATATCCGCTTTTTAAGGATAGCGATATCCCGTTTAAGGTCATTTCCTTCGATAAAATAATCCATAGGGTAAATCCTATTGCGCCACGCTACTTAGAGAACGAGGAAAGCGTAAACGAAGTCTCACGTGTATTAATAGAAAACCTTTTGGAACAAAGAGAAAGCGGAACTACTGGAACTACAAAATTCTTTAACGACGCGGCGGAAGGTTTGATTGGTGGATTGATTTGGAAACTGAAAACCGACTATTCCAACTACTGTACGCTTCCACATTTGATAGCGATTTATCAAATGCTCGATACCGATAGCCTTATCCAGTTTTTGGAAACCAACACCACATCGAGAGCAATGGCAGATGCTTTTATTAGTGGTAAGGATTCCGATAGACAGACAGCTGGCGTAAAAAGCACCTTGGCAAATGCGCTGAAACGAATCAGTACACAGCGGATTTTTATGACACTATCCGCAGACGAAGTCCCATTGAATATCAATAGCGAGGAAAATCCTGCAATTATTTCCGTGGTCAATAACCCAAAATATGAAACGTCTTATTCGCCCGTTATTGCAACCATAATACATACGATTACCAAGCAAATGAGCGTGAGCGGTCAAAGACCGTCTTTTCTTTTGATGGAAGAAGCGCCGACTATTCGCTTATTGAATATGCACCGAATTCCGGCAACGCTCAGAAGTTATGACATCGCTACTATTTATGTGATGCAGGACAAAATCCAAAATGATATGATGTATGGCGATAAGGCAAGTAAGGCTATTTTAAGCAATCTATCCTATCAGTTTTTTGGCAAGGTCAACGACCCAGATACTGCCAAATATTACGAGCGCTTTTTTGAAATCATCAAAGACCCAACGAAAAGCATCAGTCGTGGACATAACTTGGATTTTGATACACGAATCACAACAGGCGAAAAGGAAATCCCTAAAATTAGAGCAGATGTGTTCTTTAGATTGAAACAGGGCGAGTTTATTACCTATGCTGATGGAAAGGATAAGAAAGTGCAGTTTAAGTTATCAAGAATCCAAAGGCAGCTTCCTGAAGAATCGAAGCAGTTTTCTCAGGCTGATTTAGCAACTAATTTTACGAAGATATATAGAGATGTAAAAACGATATTTAGTTAACCAATTATGGTTATTATTGATAAATATTATGATTTCACTATTTTGATAGGATAATATAATTTTCTAAAATTGTTTGAATAAGTTTATGCACAATAGATTTGGGGCTTATTGGTTAGATTATTTTTTTAAGAATTTGTAATAATTCATTATTCTTTAAATAGGTGGTTTTTTTAGAAAAATGAGAAAACCAATAGCAACTAAAATAATGCTTCCTGCAATTAGAAATGGATAATAAAAACCACCGGTAACCAACCAAGTTCCTAAAATGGGACCTAAAATCTGACCAACGCTGTTTGTTGAACTTTGTATTGAAATATTTCGCCCTGTATTTGTTTTGGATAACAAGGATACCGCAGACAACAAATTAGGTGTAACCATAGCACCACCAGCAGCAAACACCACAATTAAACCGTACACAACAAATTCATTTTTGAAAAAAGGAAAGGCAATTAATGAAATTCCTGAAATGAATAACCCAAAGCCAATTTGCTTTTTAGTAGATAGAATCTTTTCCCCATAACTGGCAAATACAGGCTGCAAAACAGCCATTATTGTACCACACAGCATAAAACCAATACCAACCTGGTTGCTGTTAAACCCTAATTCGTCTTTACCGTAGATTGAAAAAACAGTTTCAAACAAAGTCACCACAAATTGGATGACAAATGATAGCGCCAATAGGACAAGGAAATATTGGCTGAACGAGAACCGAAAAGTGAATTTTTGAGTTGTAAATTTATGGATGCGAACAGAATTTTTTAGCCATTTTACAACAATGACTAAAACAATAGAACCTAATAATGCAGCGAATAAAAAAGGTGTGGAAAATCGACCCAAATGTAGTTGACCAATTGCATACTCAAAATGAAGGTCTGATTGCGAAAGAAAGCCACCGATAACGGGTCCAAAAATAACCCCTGAACTAATGGCTACACCAGACCAGGCCATTATCTTCGTTCTACGTTTTTCAGAGGTAATATCACTTAAATATGCGTTGCTTACAGGAATAACGGAAGAAGTGAAAACACCACCAAAAATCCGAGCGATATATAGCATAGTAAGTGATGTTGCAAGCCCAGTTAGCAATTGCATTATTACAAAGCCAATCAAACCAATAATAATGACGGGTTTACGACCATATCTGTCAGATAACTTTCCCCAAACGATAACAAAAATTAATTGAAATAGAGGATAAATACTGGTAAGCAACCCAATATGGAAGTTGATTAAATCGGTGTCGAGATTGTCTTTTAAAGCTAATCTTTCGGTATAGTAGGGAAGGGTTGGCAATAAAATACCATAACCCAACATCACTACAAATAAACTCAACAGGATTAAAGATATCCTGTTGAGTTTTTCTTTTTTGTCCATTTATTTTTTACCGATTTTTCGCTTTAATAATTGCGCATTAATAGCTACTATAATAGTACTTAAGCTCATAAATACCGCACCAACCGCAGGACCTAAAACAAAACCTGAAGAATATAATACACCGGCTGCTAAAGGAATAGCCACGACATTATATCCTGTAGCCCAAATCAAATTCTGAATCATTTTATTGTAGGTGGCTTTCCCAAAGAGAATTAAATTGGCAATATCCTGTGGATTACTGTTGACCAGAATAATATCGGCAGTTTCAGCTGCTACATCTGTACCTGAGCCTACTGCAATTCCTACATCGGCTTTTGCGAGAGCGGGCGCATCATTAACACCATCACCCGTCATAGCTACAAAATCACCTTTGTTCTGTAACTCTTCTACAATTTCAACTTTTTGATGTGGCAATACCTCGGCGTAGTAACCATCCAATCCAAGTTTTTCACTCACAGCCTTAGCGGTTTTTTCATTATCGCCAGTTGCCATTAGAACTTTAATGTTATTCTTTTTAAATATTTTGATTGCCTCGGCAGATTCCGGTCTTATTTCATCAGCAAGCGCAATGTAACCTGCCAGTTTCCCATCAATTAATACAAACACGACAGTTTCAGCGGCATCACTATAAGCGTCTTTTGGGATGTCTATTTTTTCATCTCTTAAATAGCCAGGACTTACTACCTTAACTTCTTTGCCTTCAACATTTGCCTCTACACCCTTACCTGTAATTGCATTAAAGTTTTCAGGTTTTGGAATGGTTATGTTATCTTCTTTTACTTTTTTAATAATCCCAACAGCTATTGGATGTTCAGAACTTTGTTCCAATGCACTTGAAAGTCTTAAAATTTCCTCTGTTGAATAAGTCTCGTTAACAGACTCGATTCGAGTGACACCAAAATCACCTTTGGTTAGTGTTCCTGTTTTATCAAAAAGCAAAGCTGAAATTTTTCTGGACTCTTCAAACGCAGTTCTATTTCGAATAAGCAATCCATTTTGAGCAGATACTGCCGTAGAAATCGCAACCACCAATGGAATAGCAAGCCCTAATGCGTGTGGACAAGCAATAACCATAACGGTAACCATTCTTTCTAAAGCATAGACAAACGGAAAGCCTAAAATCAACCATACTGCTAATGTTCCAAAACCAATAGCCAAAGCGATATAGGTTAGCCATTTTGCAGCTCTATCTGAAAGGTTTTGCATTTTAGATTTAGTTTTTTGCGCTTCTTCAACCATTTTGATAACCTTGTTGAGATAGCTGTCTTTTCCAGTATGTTCAACTTTTACTTTTAAGGTGCTATTGCCATTTACCGAACCACCAATAACCTTATCGCCTTCATCTTTTTTTACAGGTTTAGATTCGCCTGTGAGCATAGATTCATTTAGGTAACTGGTTCCGTCTACTATTATTCCGTCAGCTGGAACTTTTTCACCTGGTTTTACCAAAATCACATCATCTTTTAGTAAATCTTCCAGAGGAATGTCTTCTATGGTGTCGCCTTTTACCCTGTGCGCTTCCGCAGGCATCATACTCACCAACAACTGTAGGGCTTTTGATGCACCTAACACACTTTTCATTTCTATCCAATGGCCAAGCAACATTATGGCTATAAGTGTTGATAGTTCCCAGAAAAAGTCTTCACCTCTTAAGCCAAAAACCGTAGCAGTACTATAAAAATAAGCTACAGAAATTGCCATAGAAATCAAGGTCATCATTCCTGGTGCACCTTTTTTGACTTCAGACCAAAACCCTTTTAAAAATGGCCAACCACCATAAAAATATACAACAGTGGAAAGTGCAAAAAGGATGTATGGATTTCCTGGAAGTAAAAATTCATAACCAAAAAATTCTTGAATCATTGGTGAGAAGAACAATATGGGGATGGTAAGCACGAGTGTTACCCAAAACCGTTTTCTAAAGTCTGCAATCATCATTTTATGATGGTCGTGACCCATTTGACCGTGACCCGGATTGTGACCCGAATGGTCCCCACCTTTGTGGTTCATTTTAGAATGGTCTTCTTTTTTGTGTTTCATCTTCGAATGGTCCATTTTAGAATGGTCCATTTCTTCGTGATTGTGGTGTTCGTGATTTTCCATTATTGTCTTGTTTAAGTGTTATCGTAATTTTTTTCTCATAGCTTCCGAAATGTTTTCGGCATAGACGCCATAGGCATCTACCAAAAGTCCTTTAATCCCATTTTTTGATGAAATAGCATAAAGCACACTGTTATCGTCGGTACTGCTCATACCCTCAAAACGATGCATCTCGTCAACATTAAAATCTTCTGGGTGTATTTCAATTTTTAGTGAGGCACACTCCAAACATTCTGGTTTTAGGTTAAAATCATATGTATAGCCTTTTCCCTGTAAATCGTTTATTGCTTCTGAAAGTGTGTGGTAGTTGTTCATTTTCGTTCTATTTATAAGTCATTGTAAAATAACTATTATCTTCTTCTGTAAATTTCTGAAAGGTCAATAAACCATTCCCGTTTAATTTTTCGTTGACGGTATAGTTGAGTTGCTTAATGCGAATGCCCCACGCATAGGCCTTAATATTTATTTTTGAATTAATGTTGGTTTTATTGTCCTTCAATGTTCGGTCGTAAATCTTTATGATGCTTTTTGAACCAAAAAAATCCAACAGTCCTGAATCAAAAGTCATTTCTAATTCTATATCTTCAAGGTTGTCCAAATCGTAGAGCTCTTTAAATTTTTTAGAGGTGGTATTAATTTCGGTCTCCTTTGATTTTGGGTTTGAAAACGGAAAAGCCATTACCATTACACTTGCCTCATCAGGCTTACAGCGATAGGTTGTGGTGTATTTATCGGTCGATTTTTTGTCTTTATCAAACAATTCCGTAACCACCTTAATTTCATAGTATCCATTTTTCTCTATTGTTTTACCAGCTTCAAAAGTTTGTTTATTGAGAAAAGCACCTTTTTCATCAAAATTCTCACGAATGACCAATCTGCCTGAAATCTGCCCAATAAGCATTTCAGTTTGTCCAGTCATTGTGATGCTGAATAAAATAATCAGTACTATGAAGATTCGACTTCTCATATATGGAGCATTAATTTCTTTACCTCTTTTGCCAGTATATCGCTTAAATCTATGCCATTGGACGGATGCGGAATGGTATTGCAGGTCACTATCTTTTCTACTCCGGAATCCAACAAATCTTGATAGGCATTACCTGAAAAAACGGCGTGAATACCAACACATATAGGTGGTCTCATCCCTGCTTTTTTCAAATGCACCACGGTTTCAATCATCGTTCGCGCCGTAGAAATAATATCATCTACCAAAATAGGTGTAGCATCTTTATATTTATCCACATCGGGGACAGAGACTTCTACATCACGGTCACCGTGACGCACCTTTTGTAATACTGTAAATGGTGCTCCTGCATTTTTGGCGACTTCTGAAACCCATTGTTCACTTTCAGAATCGGGACCGATAAGTACTGGGTTTTCGATGTTTTCCTTTATCCAATCTGAAATAGCATCGGCAGCGTGAATTACTTTATTTGGAATTTGATACACTTCTCCTAATGAACTAATTCTGTGTAAGTGAGGGTCAACCGTGGTAATGCTATCGGCAAAACCTGAAATCAATTTTCCGAAGAAACCAGAAGTTACCCCTTCGCCTTCATTAAATACTTTGTCCTGCCTCATATATGCCAAATAGGGCGCTACCAAACAGGTGCACATTGCCCCTAATGATTTGGCAGTATGACTTAAAAAATAAAGGGGCAACAGTTTTTCATCCGGTTCGTGCAAGGTGCATACCAGTACCACACATTTATCTTTAACATCAGATAAGATGCGTGTGTACGATTCCCCGTCAGGGAATTTACGCAAAATGGCTTTGCCCACTTCAGCATCCATTTTTGTAGCCATTAGTTCTGTGAGTTCTTCATTTCCGGGAAGACAGAATAATATTGTTTTCATAGTTTTTTAAATTATAGTTATGATGTCGTTATGGTTGTTTTTATATTCCAGAGCATAGTTGAGTTCGCCTTTGGATTCAGCATATATGGTATATAATAATTGGTCTATTTCAATTTTTTCATTTAAATGGACATTCAAAAGAATCCCTGCCGATTTAGACTGCGGTGCGCCGGAAAGCTTGGCGAGTTTTGCTATCTTTCTATTATCTATGTGCTTTAAAACCCCAGAGTTTTCTGCTCTAATTTCGGTTTTATAGGGTGCTAAAACAGGTTTTGAAAAGCGACCTTGCGCATTACAAATAGCAAGGAATTTTTTATAAGCCTGACCAGATTTGAGAATTTCACGTGCGGTTTCCAGTCCCTTTCCTTTTTCTACTTTTCCAGAAAGTTCTAATAGTTCAGTAGCTAAAAGCAATGCTCTTTCTGTTAAGTCTTTAGGTGCATCTTCCTCATTTTTCAAAACTTTTAATATATCTATGGCTTCTAATGTAGGACCGATACCCCTTCCAACAGGCTGCGTGCCATCCGTAACTACAACTTTTACATTCAAGTCAACAGATGTCCCAACGGTTTCCATATGATTTTTTAGTTTTTGAGCCATTTCGGTACTGCGAACCTTGGCGGTTTCACCCACGGGAATATCAATGACCACGTGAGTGGAACCAGCTGCTGCTTTTTTAGAGAGTACCGAAGCAATGAGCTGCCCTTCACTATCAATATCCAAGGCTTTTTCAATTTTGATGAGCACATCATCGGCAGGACTTAACTGCGCCGTGCCTCCCCAAACAAAACATCCGCCTTCTTTTTCTACTACAGTCTTTATTTCCTCGGAAGAGAGCGTAACATTGGTCAATACTTCCATTGTATCTGCTGTGCCTGCTGGCGAAGTGATTGCCCGTGAGGATGTTTTTGGCATAGTAAGACCATACGCGGCAACAATGGCAACGACCAATGGTGTTGTTCTATTGCCAGGCAATCCACCAATGCAATGCTTGTCGACCACGATATCCTTGTTCCAGTTCAGTTGCTTTCCGGAAGCAATCATTGCTTTAGTAAGGTCACTTATTTCATCAATATCCATTCGGTCGCCAGCACAGGCAGTAATAAATGCCGAAAGGTGGATGTTGGAATAATCGCCTTCCACGATATCGGTTATGATGTTGTTATAGGCCTTATAATCCAGTTTTTTGTTATAGATTTTTGCCCTGACGTGGCTTAAGGATTCTATAGGTTCTAAATGGGAAACATACAATGTATCGTTTTGGGACACATTGAGTTTTTTCGCAGCAGCATCTGATAGTCCGATTTCATTGGGCAACAAGATATCAGAATTCAAAACATTAAGACTTGCCACGATTGATGTACTTGCGTTGGATATTCTTATTCGGGTAAGTGCCTCAAACCCTTCTGAAATACAGACGTGGCAATCTTCGCGCATATACACTACATTTTCGTTTTGGGTATAGATTCCGAGATGTTTATATTTTAATATGTTTGAGTGTGTGTCCATATTTTATTGGTTGTTGTGATTTTTCGATTTATTCTATTTCTTCGATGGTGTATAATTGCGGAATTTCTGCATCCCACCCATAGGTTTCCTTGATGCCTTTTTGCAATGCTTCTGCACTCTCTTTTTCACCGTGTACAATGAAAATACGTTCGGGTTTGTTTTTTATCTTATCCATCCAGTCCATAAGTTCTGCGTGGTCTGCGTGTGCCGAAAGCCCTTCAATTTCTGCGACCTGCATTTTAAACGGCACCCATTTTCCATATACTTTTAGTTCTTTTTCACCTTCCAATAATTTTCTGCCACGAGTGCCTTCAGCTTGATAGCCTACAAAAAGTAAGGTGTTATTTGGATTTTGTGCCTGTGTTTCAAGATAGTTAAGCATTCTTCCGCCTGTGAGCATTCCGCTTCCTGCAATCACGATTTTGGGTTTGTTATCTGTTCTTAATTCCATTGTTTCACGATAGCTGCTAACAACCGTAAAGTGCGAGCACATTTCGTCACATTCATTGTCTTCCAATCTGTGCCAATCCCGAGTTCTATGAAACAGTTCCAATACGTTGGCACCCATCGGACTGTCCATAATCATTTGTACTCTGGGGATTTTCTTTTCTTTCAATAATTTCCAAAAGATGAGCATCATTAGCTGGGCACGTTCTACCGAAAAACTTGGGACAAATAAGCTGCCACCTCTGTTGATGGTGTCATTGACCAATTTTTCAATTTGTGGAAGTGCTTCTACTTCATCGGGATGAAGCCTTCCTCCGTAGGTGGATTCAATAAATAACACATCCGCTTTCTTTGGCTTTAAGGGTGGAAACAGTAACAAATCATTTGTTCTGCCTATATCGCCAGAAAACACGAAACGTTTTCCGCGTATATCTAACTCAATGTATGTGGCACCAAGGATGTGTCCGTTGTATTGAAACCTCGCTTTCACATCTTTGAGAATGGGTAGCCATTGCGAGGGTGGTACTCCTTTGAAGTAAGGGATTGTTTTTTCTACATCATTTAAATCGTAAAGTGGTTCCGCAGGACTGTGTTTGGAATAGCCCTCTTTATTGGCACGTTCGGCATCCTGTTCTTGTATTTTGGCACTATCATTCAATATGATTTTTGCGATGTCCAAGGTGGGATTGGTACCATAGATGGGGCCATTAAAGCCTTGCTTTACCAATCTCGGCAGATAACCTGTATGGTCCATATGGCCGTGGGTAAGCAAAACGGCATCAATATCAGCAACATTAACAGGTGGGTACTCCCAGTTTTTAAGGCGTAATTCCTTCAATCCCTGAAAAAGTCCGCAGTCTATCAGTATCTTTCTATCTCCTGTATCAACCAGATATTTTGAACCGGTTACTGTGCCTGCCGCTCCTAAAAAATGGATGTTTATTTTGTTGTTTTTCATCTTTATGGTATTTATTTAGAGTCCTCCACAGCAGGACGGTGTATTGCTTTGGTTTTGGCTCGATTTATATAATTTTGTTATCTCATTATATAGATTTCGTGAATCCTCTTTGATATAAAGTGCTACCTTCTTAATAGAGTTAGTTTCTAACTCAACCATATCCAATAGAATTTCTATGGCCTCGTCAAGCAATTTCGGGTCGTCTTCGAGAGCTTCGTAAAACGGCTCAAAATCTAATTGGTTCTGTTGTTGTGAATTTTCTTTTTTCATTTGACTTTTTATTTAGAAATATTGATTGTTGCATTGTTTTTTATTGATGGACTGAACATAATTTTTCTGAATCTTCAAGAATCTTTTTATGTCTTTTTTTATCAATTCCTATTTTTTCCAAGAGCTTCGGACTTTCGTGAAGCTCTTTACAGAGTACGATGCCTTCATCTAATAATTTTGTTTTTTCAGCTTTAGTAAGCGTTGTTAAAGCGGTTAAGGGATGTAGCCCAGATTTATCTATTCTGTCCTTGAGACCATTTCCTCTTGGATAATCCCAACTGCTTAAAAGCATTCCAACACATTTCCCGTACTGAATGGCATCGGTTGTGAAACGCGTATTGGTGTACACAGCTCCTTTATGAAGTTTAGCCTCGTGACCTTTTTGGTGTTCCCATTGCTTTTCTACGTCCAAAAACCGTGAATGGATATATAATGGGATTTTTACATTACAAAACCTGCCTTGGTCGCTATGGTATTTGCATTCAATCATATAGTGTTTGTTTTCTTTTTGGGCGATAACATCAACTTCGTGCTGTACACAATTACCTTGAACAATAACTCCCACCTTTGTGCTAAAGCCTTCCATCTCTAAAATCTTACCGACAAATTTTTCAAAAGGAAATCCTGATGGCCCTAATTCCATTATCGCTTTTTTTAGCTTGTATTTTGAGGCACTTACGCGAGATTTACGCTTAAGCATTTTAAATGCCATCTGATAGATTTTTTTTGTGGTAATTCCATCATAGAGTTGGCCTTCGACTTGTTCAACTATTTGCTGAATTAATTCTTCGCTCGCTTGTGAACGCCTTAAGGAATTGATAAGCTTATCTACATCAAAGGCTACCACATCACCAGAATACTTCACTATGTTGATTGGATTTTTCATTTTTTAATATGTATGGTCATTACTGGAAGCACGGAATGATTTGTAACGCCTTCGGCAATACTTTTTGAAAATAGGCTCAAAAATCCCGTTTTTCCGTGAGTGCTCATTGCAATTAAATCTGCGGGCTGATGTTTTAAAAATGTATTGATGCCTGCTTCTACGGAAGACTCATTATGGACGCTCATTGAGAAGTTTTTTAGATTGGGGAATTTTTCAAGAAATTCCTTTACAGGATTTAAACCAAGCTCTATGCTATTAAAGTCAGTTTCTGTGTTTACTCGTAACAAATGGATTTTAGCATCGCATTTTTTGGCTATTGACAATACTTCTTGAAATGGATGCGTGACATCCTCTTCAAAAGAAGAAACAAATAGAATGTCCTTGAAGGGAAATGTGACATCCTCTTCTTTGACAACGATAATGGGCGCATTGGCTTTTCGAACTATTTTTTCAACATTACTACCAGTAATTTCTCTAATGACACCTTTGGTTCCACTACTGCCGGTAACGATGAAATCGTGATGGAAATGACCAGAATGTTCTAAAATATCTTTCTGTCCCGAATCAAATTGAAGAAAAGTTCGACATTTAAGACCTTCGTGCTCAGCCTTTTTTTCCAGTTCCCGCAATTTTGATTTAACGACTCCAATTTCCTTTAAAGTTTCGGGATACCTTTTTTCTTTATGTTTATCCAGTTTTACCCAATCAACAGGGGTAGTCATTTGATGTAAAAAGTGTATCTCTGCATCGTATAGTTTGGCTATTTCGATACCAAGATTTGCTGCTTTAGTGCAGTTTTTCGAGAAATCGGTAGGTACGAGTATGTTTTTCATAATTTTAGTTTTATTGTTTTTCTTATTGGGCGGTATAGCCACCATCGATAACCAGTTCGGAACCGGTCATAAATTTGGATTCATCAGAGGCCAGATATACAACTCCGTACCCTATATCGTCAGGTTCTCCCAAATGACCAATTGGATGTAAACTTTCCAGTTGTTTTTTGCCTTCTTCTACGTCACCTTGAGCCTTGAGAAAATTCTCTACCATTGGGGTCCAGATATAAGCAGGATGGATAGAATTGATACGGATGCCATAGCCTTGTTTAGTACAATGTAGAGCGGCAGATTTAGTGAAAATGGTAACGCCGCCTTTACTTGCGTTATACGCAGGTAAATTGGGATCACCGATAAGTCCTTCAATGGAAGAGAAGTTGATGATGGAACCACCTTCATCTGTTTTCCTCATACCTTTTATCCCATATTTCGTGCCTAAAAAAGTGCCATTTAGGTTTATATCTATGAGGTTTTTCCAATCTTCAAGGGTTACATCTTCAACGGTTCCTCCGAGTCCTATTCCAGCAGAATTTGCTAAAATGTGTAATTTTCCATAAGTTTCAAGTGTAGTTTCAATAACGTTTTTCCATTCATCTTCTTTGGCAACATCTTGTTTAATGAATATGGCCTCACCACCGTCTTCTTTTATTTGTTGAACTACTTTTTTACCACCTTCTTCGTCTATATCTGACACGACTATTTTTGCTCCTTCTCGTGCCAATAGTTTAGCACTTGATTTTCCCAAACCAGATGCTCCTCCTGTGACAATGGCTACTTTATTTTTTACTCGTTTCATAATTTTAAACTTTAAGATTAAACGATTAATTATTAAGTTTTTTTTGTTCAGGGAATCTCATTTCCTGAAACTTTTCCTTTTTCAAAACAATCCAGATTATAGATTGTAGTTTCTGCAATATTGGTCAATGCTGTTTCGGTCAAAAAGGCTTGATGACTTGTAATTAGTACATTATTGAAAGTCATTAACCGTGCAATTACATCGTCCTGTAATATATCTTCGGAATGGTCTTCAAAAAACAACCCTTCTTCCTCCTCATACACATCGATGCCGAAATAGCCAATTTTTTTAGACTTTAAGCCTTCGATAACCGCTTTGGTGTCGACCAGTCCTCCACGACTTGTATTGATAAGCATTACCCCTTGTTTCATCAATGAAATATGCTTTGCATCAATCAAATGTTTAGTTGAAGCTGTAAGTGGAACGTGAAGACTTATGATATCGGACTGTTTGCAAATGGTCTCGCAATCTGTGTAGCGAACACCATATAAATTGATAAGGTTTTCATCTTCAACTATATCGTGTACAAGGATATTACAGCCAAAACCGTGTAGAATTTTAACCAATACAGCGCCTATTTTCCCTGTTCCTATTACACCTACAGTTTTTCCGTTTAAGTCGAAACCTGTAAGTCCGTTTAAAGAAAAATTTTGGTCGCGTACCCTATTGTGTGCTTTAATCAGTTTTCGGTTAAGTGCGAGTATTAAAGCCATTGTATGCTCTGCAATGGCATAAGGGGAATAGGCAGGAACACGTGCCACTTTGATTCCAAGTTCTGATGCTTTTTTTAAATCAACGTGATTGAAACCTGCCGAACGTAATGCGATAAATTTTATGCCCAGTTTGTGTAAAATAACCAAAACTTCCGAAGAGGCATCGTCACTTGAGAAAAGTGCTATGGCCTTTGAACCTTTTGCCAATAAAGCGGTTTCCTTTGTTAGCCGAAATTCCAGAAAATTCAATTGATGTTTTCCTTTATTAGCGTTTTCAATGGAAGGCTTATCGAATTTATGTGTGCTGTATATTATTGTTTTCATAATTTATGTTCCAAATAGTTCTAAGAGTTCGTGCAGTTCTTTATTGACCTGATGTTGTTTAACCACTTCACTAAAAGGGGTTAAGTGCAATTGATTGTTTAAAATCCCAACCATTACATTCTTTTTACTTTGTAAAAGTGATTTTACGGCTTCCACCCCAAGCCTAATACCCAACATTCTATCTAAAGCTGACGGATTTCCACCTCGCTGTATATGGCCAAGCTTTGTTATGCGTAAATCGACATTGGGATTGACTTCCTTTATTTTTGAAGAAACAAGTTCGGCACCAATTTCGTCACCTTCAGAAACTACGATTAGAAAAGCATCCTCGCTATTGTAATTTTTCACTTTATTCAATAGGTTAATAAAGTCCTTACCGCTCTCTGGAATTAAAATGGCGTCCGCACCAACCGTCAAACCAGAATGAATGCCAATATAACCCGAATCCCTTCCCATTACTTCCACGATAAATACCCGATTGTGAGATTCGGCAGTATCCCTTATTTTATCAATATTTTCAATGGCTGTGTTAACTGCGGAATCAAAACCAAGGGTGTAATCCGTACCCGAAATATCGTTGTCAATAGTTCCGGGAATCCCTATGAATGGGATATCGCATATCTCTGAAAAAGCAAGTAATCCCTTAAATGTACCATCGCCACCAATGGCAATCAACGCGTCTATTTTGTTTGCATTTAGGGTTTGCGAGGCTTTTTTTCGACCGTCAAGTTCCAGAAAACGTTTGCTTCGCGCCGTCTTAAGAATAGTGCCACCCTTTTGGGTCAGTTTTTGTAATTCGTGTGATTTTAATTGAACCAAGTCACCGTCTATCAATCCTTCATATCCTTTTCTAAAACCACTAACTTTTATACCAGTTGCTTCAGCCGTTTTTGCAATGGCGTACAAGGCTGAATTCATCCCTGGACTATCACCTCCAGAGGTAAATACACCTATATGTTTTATAGTATTATCCATAGTTATAAAGCTTCTTTTTTAAGAATTTCAGTCTTTTTTATACCATACAGTCTATTAAAAACCATACAAGCTGTGAGGTCACCCGTTACGTTTACAGCTGTTCTGAACATTCCCAATAGTCTTTCTACACCAATGATAATGATGATGCCTTCGGCTGGTATACCGACACTTCCCAAAACAGAAGCGAGTATCACCACACCACCTCCGGGAATTGCAGGTGTGCCAATGGAAGCAGCAACGATGGTTACGATGACCACAATAATATTGAGCAAACTCATTTCCAAGCCATAGGCTTGGGCTATGAATAGCGTAGTTATGGTTTGATAGAGTGCAGTGCCATCCATATTGACGGTTGCACCTATGGGGATGATAAAATTGCTAATGGTCTTGTCAACCTTCAATTCTTCTTCGGCTGTTTGAAGGGAAAGTGGCATCACGGCTGCAGAGCTTGTGGTTGAAAAGGCCAATAATTGAACGTCCCTTATTTTTTTTAGGAAATGCATAGGGTTTGCTTTTCCAAGAAGCACAATTAGTCCTAAATAGAAAATTACCAAAAGTAACAGACCGAGCAGGACGACACCAACATAATAGGTGAGACCAGAAAGAGAACTTAAACCAACACTAGAGGTAAGCTGCGCCATAAGACCGAAAACAGCAATAGGCACTAGAAGCATTGACCATTTTACTACTGTCATACAGACTTCCTGAATGGCACTTAGAAGTAGCTTTACTGGGCGCAGTAAGGCATTTTCTAGTGATAGCACAGCTACACCAATAATGATTGTGAAAATCACGATACTCAACATTTCACCGCTAACCATAGACGCCAAGGGGTTTTCGGGAAGCAGGTTTGAGATGGCATCAGGAATTGTTTCAATTCCGAAGGAAAGCTCGGGTTCATCAGTTGAAACTGCCATAATTTCATTATGCTCTTTTAGTGATTGTTGATGAAGAAAACGACCCGGTCTAAAAATTTGGGATAGTATCGTACCTATGCTAACCGAAACTATTGTTGTGCCCAAAAAATACAGTAAAACACCACCGCCAAGTTTTTTTAGACTATCCTTATCGTTACTTACGATTCCTGTGATGATAGAAGCCACAATCAACGGAATCATAATCATTTGAACCAGTTTCAGAAATAGTACACCAGGCAATGCCAGCCAATTCCCCGCGATATCTGCGGTTTCTTTAGAAATCCATCCATTTTGTGGGCTTAACAACAAACCAAATCCGACACCTAAAAACAAGGCAATGATTACCTTAAGCCATAAGCGACTTTCTACCAGTTTGAGAAGGTAGTGGTTAAGTGATTTTAATGATTTTATCTCAGTGTCAAACATTCTGTTGATTATGCTATATTAATTTTATTATCCAGATACACTTCCTGAACAGATTGTAATATTTTCACGCCTTCACCGAAGGGCTTTTGAAATGCTTTCCTTCCCATTATCAGCCCAGAGCCGCCAGCCCTTTTATTGATAACGGCAGTTGTTACAGCTTCAACCAAATCAGACTCACCTTTGGACCCACCTCCTGAGTTAATCAGTCCTATTTTACCCATATAGCAATTAGCAACTTGTAATCGGCAAAGGTCTATGGGATGGTCTGTGGTTAGGATTTTATACATTTCACCATCATATTTTCCAAATCCTATCTCTTTGAAACCAAAATTATTGGTGGGTAATTTTTGTTTGATGATGTCTGCTTGAATAGTAACACCCAAATGGTTTGCCTGCCCAGTTACATCGGCAGCTGCGTGATAATCTTCCTTGTTGGTTTTAAATGCCTCGTTCCGTGTATAGCACCATAAGATGGTGGCCATTCCCAGATTATGGGCTTCTTCAAAAGCTTCAGCTATTTCTTTTAGCTGTCTGTTGCTTTCTGCTGAACCGAAATAAATCGTAGCTCCTACGGCAATTGCTCCCATATCCCAAGCGGTTTTTACATTACCAAAGAGCGTTTGGTCATATTTATTGGGATAGGTGAGTAACTCATTATGGTTAATCTTAACGATAAAAGGGATTTTATGGGCATACTTTCGAGCGTTCAAGCCCAATACTCCAAACGTAGATGCCACACCATTACAACCCGCTTCGATAGCAAGTTTTATAATGTTCTCAGGGTCAAAATAATCCGGGTTCTTGTAGAATGAAAAGGTTGCGCTATGCTCAATGCCTTGGTCTACTGGAAGAATACTCAAATAGCCTGTGCCACCAAGATTGCCGTGGTTGTATAATTGGTTAAGGCTTCTTATTACCTGTGGATTTCTGTTGCTATTGACAAATACTTTTTCAAGACTATTTTTACTTGGTGTCTGCAATTCATCTTTTGTGATTCTTTCACAAACGTGATTCAAGTAGAAATCAGCTTTGTCTCCTAAAAGCTCTGTGATATTTATATCTGTTTTCATTTAAAAGAGGATTAATGAATTCCTAAGCTTTCATTGGTTTTGGCGATGGATTTCCCCCCATCTGTTTCAATTCCAGTTAATGCCCTAATAGCATCGATAGTTTCTGGTATTACAATGGCTTGGTTATCGACTACATAGGCATAAAAAAGTTCGTCTCCCTGCACCTTTAACATATCTTTCCATAGCGCAACTTCGTACATATCGCCCCAAGGTCTTCCCATATCTAAGAACATTTCCTTGATGGTATTGTTAGAAACCAGACCTTGGTCATATTGAATTAGTTTAATACGACTTGAAGTTTTAAAGGCATTTAGCACTTCTTGCTTTGTCGACTGCTTTTTCAATTTCACATTCCAGTAGTGCATATGGCTTAAGGTTTGCGGTACTTTTACTGCTGCGGTGATGACATCCAATTCTGGGTCAACACTTTTAGCATCCGGACCTTGATGGCTTGGAATATCTTTTTCGGGAACCATCGTATTCATAATACCACCTAAATGACTTTCCCAAGGGTCTGTAGCTCTTCTTAAAAGTGTACCTCTGGCATAATCCAATAAATCGGCTCTTTTTAAAGCGGTCAAGGTTCTTAAAATAGACGTAGTATTACAGGAAACTACTCTTGTTGCATTCAAGTTTAGAGCGGATTTGTAATTATTTTCTGCACTAAAGGAATGCCCTGTAGTTTCGTGTTTTTCGCCACCGTGTAGAATAAATTTGATGTTTTGCTCCTTGTAGATAACGACATTCTGAGCGGCAATTTTTTTTGGCGTACAGTCCACAACAAGGTCTGATTTCTTTAAAAGTTCCTGCATATTGCCTTTAACAGAAATCCCTTCAGATTTCATATTATCAGCTGCATCTTGAGTTGCTGCGTATATGTTGTAATTCTTTCTTACTGCATTTTGAATGCGCCAATCGCTGATGATATCGCAAACGCCCGAAAGCTTCATATCATCTTGTAAATTGATGGCATCTGCCACCCTTTTTCCTATGACTCCGTATCCTATAACTCCTACTTTTTTCATATAAATTTTGTTTTAATTAGTTATTCTTCTGTGTTGTCGACTAATGATTTGGGTTTGAAATTTCGAATAATTAGGCGGTTGCTTTTTTCATAAGTGAAATAGCTAACCGCCCAATTAAAACCAACCATCAATCTATTTCTAAATCCACTTATAGATAACAAGTGTACAATTGACCATAGCAACCAAGCGAAATAACCAGCAAATTTGAATTTGCCTAAATCGGCAACAGCCTTTCGTTTTCCTACTGTGGCCAATGAACCTTTGTCTTTGTATTCAAAAGGTTTTACGCCTTCATCCTTAATAATTTTCAATAATACATTACCTAAATATTTGCCTTGCTGGATTGCTGTTTGGGCTACTTGTGGATGCCCTTTGGGTGTGTCTGTAGTAATCATTGCCGCTATATCTCCCACGGCAAAAATATTTTTGTAGCCTTCTACCATTAAAAACGAGTCAGTTTTTAAGCGGTTACCCCAAACCAGGTGTTTTTCATCTATACCTTTGGGGAATTGTCCTTTTACACCTGCCGTCCAGATGAGGTTTCTTGCTAAAATTTTCTTTCCGCTTTTCGTAGTAACCTCTGAACCGTCATAATCACTTACCGACTCGTTGAATAGTACTTTTACATTTAAGTCTTTCAGATACTTTAAAGTTTTTGATGATGCTTTGTCTGACATTGTGCTTAACAACTCGTCAATAGCTTCTATCAAATAAATGTTCATTATGGAAGCAGGGTATTCTGGGTAATCCTTCGGTAGAATGTATTTGCAAAATTCAGCCAAAGCTCCTGCCATTTCTACACCAGCGGGACCACCTCCAACAATAACGAAATTTGTTAGGGAATCACGTTCATCATCATCGCAGGTAATGGCTGCTTGTTCTAAGTTTTGCAGCATCATATGGCGAATGTTGAGGGAATCACGAATATCCTTCATCCCTAAGCTGTTTTGGGCTACGGAATCCATTCCGAAAAAATTTGTGGTCGTACCCGTTGCCAATACGAGATAGTCGTAGTGGACTTTTCCTTTGGTAGTTGTTAATGTATTTGATGAGGGTTGAATTTCCTCGACTTCCGCCAAGCGGAACACTACATTTTTATATCCCTTAAATTGTTTTCTAAATGGAAACACAATGCTGTCTGGCTCCAAAGCACTTGTTGCCACTTGATAGAATAAAGGTTGAAATTGATGGAAGTTGTTTTTATCGAACAATACAACTTGTACTTCTTTATGTTTCAATTTTTCTACCAATGCCAGACCAGCAAAACCACCACCAATGATAACTACGCGAGGTAGGTCAGAATCTGGAAGGCAGATATCATCCGTTACCTTGCAAGCAGATGACATTATTTTCTTATGTTGGTGGCTATCTTTCATTTGTTAGTTGTTCATATTTCATTCACCCTTCATCTTTACCTCTTGCAATAAGTACCGAGCACTTGGCGTGGGTGGCTAAATATTGGGAAACAGAGCCTAAAAGTAAGCGCGACAACGCACCTTGACCTTGAGAGCCCACTACGATTAAATCTGCTTTCCAATCCTCGGCTTTTTCGAGGATGGCACTTTTGGGTAGTCCGCTCACAACGATAGTAGTTATGTTAAGAGCTTCGTTTTTGCTCTTTAGAACATCGCTGGCTTCCGAAACAATTTTATTACCTATTGTTTTAGCACCACTTATGAAATCTTCGTAGTAGTTGTTCAAGCTTCCACCTGTGGCCATTAATTCTGGGCCAATCATAGTGGGAAACTCATATACATTTATAATGCAGATTTCAGCATATGATGGTAATATCATTTTATTGATTTCATCTACAGCAGCTTTGCTAAAGTCTGAACCGTCTACTGCCAATAGTATTTTCATAATTCGAATGTTTTAGTTGGTTAAAATTCCTTTCGGTTTTATAAGTTTTCTCCAATACAAGTGTTCATATAATCCAGACCAGTACATTCCAAAAGTGAAGGCGAACAGTAGTTCTTCTATGGGTACACCCAAGAAAAGAATATGGGTCAGGTTGTCAAGATTCCAGTACAGCTCCACATATTGAGGATAAAACGGAAGGATACTTCCGAAATAAATGAAGTACAGTACTGTAAACAAGATTCCTCCGACCCAAATCTTCTTATTTAAATCTGGACGGCAATAGAGTGTTGCCAAACCACCTATGAACAAAGCGATAATCCCACAATAAATGTGGTTGAGCGATGTAAATAGGGCAAGTATAAAAAAGACCAGCGCAGGCACAAAAAGTATATAAATATGTAGCTTATGTCGTTGGTGTCCACGCTCGCTCTGTGGTATTTCAACGAGGCTTCGCTTAAAAGTAAGGTTATAGAGTACCGTGCCAATCCCGCCAATAGCAAAAGAAAAGATAAGGCTTTCTATATCAAAACCTGTTTTTATAGCCAAATTGAACAGCGAAGGTGGAAACCAATATTCTGGAACAAACAAAGGTTCAGTTAAACCAAAAGGCATTGTTATAAGGCTCATTTTGAGCATCTCTTTTCTTGATTCTTTTCTCAATAGATAGATGATTGCCCAAAGCGCAAGAATTATAAGTGACCATATGAACCAGACGTATTGCATAAACCTTACTGTTTTTTTATTTGAGCGTTATAAAAAGCAGCGATACAGGCACCGATTAGCCATCCCAAAATAAATGTTTGTACTATTCCTAATCCTGCTTCCCATAAGGGTACATCCATCCTAATAATGCTCGTGGTGTCTAAACCGTGCAATAGGCTGTTGAAAAAATCTATAGTGGCTTCTCGGCCTGCTGTTGCCATTACAATCATACAGCCCAAGTAAATTAACGCTCCGGTAAGCCCGAATGCGAATCCTAATTTCTTTACGTTTAATCGATACATAATTTTTAGTTTTAATTTAGTTGTCCGAGTTTATAATCTTTTTAGATTCTTCGAATTCTTCCTTGGATATTTCACCTTTTGCAAAGCGGTTTTTGAGAATATCGAGCGGGCTGTCCTTCTTAGTTTTTTGATAGGGAATATCTGTTGGGATAAAGAATATCCAAGCAATAAATATTATCCATATAATCCACCATATTAGGTGCATACCTCCAAAATGTCCGTCGTATAAATGCATAATTTTTGGTTTTAGTTGTTATTAATTTATTTCTGTAATTGTGTATCCGTTAAGTTTGCTGAGTTGCTTTTGTAATTCAGTAATTGAAAGTTTTTCTGTCATCGTGATAAACGTTGCGCCTTTTGGCGCCAGAAAAATTTCTGCCTTTTCGATATTGGGATGTTCTTCCAAAGTCTTCTTGACCCTTGCTACACATCCACCACAACTGATTCCGTTTATTTGAAATTTTTGCTTCATTGTGTTTTATTTATTAGTGATCTTGATGTCTTTTGTGTTCTTCTTTTGTGTTCTGTTCAGATTGATTGTTATTGCCATCCCGATGCTTACGATTATTGGGTCTTCCGTGCCGATGTGAACCGTGGGGCATAAACAAATGGATACCGAACATAACGAGGATGAAAATGAACAGAGAAGAACTGCTTCCTATACCAAACGATGGTGCTAAAAAAATAAATAGCAACGGTAGTCCACATCCGATGACCATCCATATCCAGTGACTGTTTTTCATTGTGCTTTGCTTTATGGGTTAGAAATTAGTGATGTTCAGAATGATTGTTTTCTATTCCATTGTTCATATACATCATATCCATTCCCTTATCTTTCATCATCATAGAACAGGATTCCATACAATCTTCACTCATCATTCCTGTTTCGTGCATCATTTTCATCATATTTCCCATCATTTTTCCATCGCCCATCATTCTGTTCATCATTGAATGCATCATTGTGCTATCCTTCATCATCATTTGCATACCCTGTCCATTCATCATAGAACCCATCATTTTTTTGTTGCCTTGCATCATTTTCATTGTTGCTAGATTTCCGTGCATACTTTCCATAAACTCGGCCATATATGCATCGTTCTCAACAATGCTATTAAAAACCTCTGTGCGCGTCTCAGGATTTTCCAGTAGTGCTTGCGTGTCTGTTTCTTGTTTGCAGCTGGTTAAGCTGAAAAGGCCAATTGCCAGTAAACCAATAAATAGTGTTCTCATTTTCTTTGTTATTTAATTAGACATAAATTTATTTTTAAACCCATTCCCAATAGCTAATTGGGTTATAGAGAGGGAATGGGTTATCAGCTATTAATCGGGCTGAATTTTTAAGTTTTTGTTTTAGTATAATATTTACTAATCGATTTTTTTGATTTGCCATTTAGAGTTGTTTCCTTTTACGGCGACCAAATTGGCCGAAATAAATTTTGATGTTATGGTTGGGGAACCACTATTTTTTATGTTCTGTGGCGAAACGTGTAAGGCCAGTTGTGTTAAGTGATCCATCGTCGTTCCGGTTTTATCTATAACCACTTCAAAGTAATGATAGCTTACCACGTCCTTTTTGAAAATATCATTATAGCCAATGGTCTCTTTGTGTACCTTTAATGCTATTGCCTTTTTGTTATTAAAATTGGTGGCGTTAAGAAATTGAGGTGCAATAACAGTTTCCCCTTCTTTATTTATATATCCATAATAGAGCACCCCATCCTTATGATGGGCAATCAAGCATCTATCGTCTTCAAAGATTGGGTAATTGGCGTTGTCTGTTTTGGTTACCACCAAATCATTTCGAAAATCAATGATTAATTTTCCTTCTTGGTCAATAAAACCCCATTCGTTCCCTTTTTTAATGGCGGCAACGCCATCGTTAAAAGGCGAGATGTAGTCTAAATTTTCTAAAGTTTGAGCTATTCCCAGATAAGGGATGAGCAGTAATGCGATGACAAATATTTTCATTTTTGGTTTGATTTAATTTGTTAAAATTAATGACTGTTGCAGACCTTTATCTGCATAACTTTCGTTGATATCTACATAATTTCATCATAGAAATTTCGTTTCCAATTTCCTGTGTTCTTGTAATCTGTCATACTCATTCCCACCACTTCCTTAAACTGTCTGGATAAATGATTTACGCTGCTATAGTCCAATAGGTAACCTATGTCAGAGAAGGAATGCTGTTTTAGCTGAATAAGTTCCTTTACTTTCTCAATCTTCAATTTGATGAAGTACTTTTCAATGGTTGACTTTTCAATGGTTGAAAATAGTTTGCTCAGTGTCTTATAGTCACGATGCAATGCTGAGGCCAAGAGTTCTGAGGTCTTCACTTTCATATCCAATGGTAGTTCAACAAGTTGCTCGATTAATAGAATTTTGATTCTTTCAACCAACATCTCTTCTTCATTTTCTACAATTTTGAAACTATTTATGTGAAGCACCCTTGTTACGTTGTCTGTTATAGCAGCTTCATTTAGGTTAGGTGCTTCTACCAATAACCTTCCTAGCTCTAATGAGAGTACAGTAATATCTAATTCTTGTAGTTCTTGTTTAATAACTTTAAGGCATCTACTACAAACCATATTCTTAATCCAGAATTCTTTTGGTGAGCTCATTATAGTATTGGTGTTACTATTGAGTATTCGGCTCAATAGTTTGTAAGGTTTTAACCTTACTGGGTTAATTTGATAAATTGTGTTGTTGAGTAATGGATACAACAATGTTTAGCCAGAAGTTGTTCTTTGACTATAATAGAGGATACAGATTGATACGATCAATCTGCAAGTAAGAAAATCAAATTAAATATGTCTCGTGAAGAACCTGTATATCCTTAGACAACAAGGGCGGCCTATATTGTTTAAAAGGAATGATGTTTTTTTCAAGCCCTTCAAATAGATTGAGGTAAGTGTAAAAAAAGGTGTTAAGAAAGAGTATATCTTCATACTCAAGTTGGGTCTGAGCCTTTTTTATGGTGTCATCACCTGTTTTAACCAAAGTTTGGTTGCTGCAGCAATCTTTTTCTTGAAGAGAAGTACACTGTTTTGTGTTTAAATCTTTTTTTTGAGCCTTGTCTGCACATACTTTGGCTTTTCCAAAGAGTGCCATATCAACCAATTTATTGCAGCAAAAGTGCATATCTACTGTAAATGAAGCTGTGCTAAAAAATATAGTAGCTGTCTCTTATACACATCTGACGCTGCCGACGACTCCTTA